>Ga0208298_1000458_pt1 | contig 17491 bp, 19 predicted proteins | sample 14BtaG_FD_184088 | JGI IMG/M metagenome (GOLD analysis project Ga0208298, IMG submission 184088) | Marine viral communities from the Subarctic Pacific Ocean - 14B_ETSP_OMZ_AT15311_CsCl metaG (SPAdes) (version 2) | ecosystem: Environmental > Aquatic > Marine > Oceanic | place: Pacific Ocean... | reverse complement strand
ATACTCGGTTTTGCTTTATTTGTCAAGTAAAATATGCATTACCCAAGGGCAATCGCAAGTGCTGTAGGGTCGTCTGTACTAAACCCTGCACTAGTTAAATAAGTCTTTACATCTGTTAATGCTACTTGTTTCATTGTACCTGCATCATTGGTTACAAATCTGTCTGCATCTGCTAGTGTAGTAGCCGAAGCAGAGGTATCTCCATCTATTATGTTTAACTCTGTTGCTGTTGTAGTTACTGTTGTTCCTGCTATTGATAATGCATCTGTTTCAAGAGTTCCATCAAAGTCTCCATCTACTGCATCAATGTTACCTTTGAATATAGTAGCACTTACTGTTCCTGTACTTGGATTGTATGTAAAGTCTCCATCTGATTCTAAACCTACATTTCCTGTAGCTGAAGTGTCTTCAATAAATGTAATTAAGTTTTCTTCATTTGTGTTTTCATTATCTGCAACAGTTACGTGTGCAGCATTAGTAGAATTTGTTACTGTAGTTCCTGCAATTACTGTAGCAAGAGCAGTTCCGTTGACTGTTATAGCATCTGCTTCTAGTGTACCATCAATATCTGCATCACCTGATATATCTAGCTCGGTAGCAGTTAGTTTAGCAGTTTGTAAGTCTTCAAAGCTAGAACCTAACTTTAACTCAAACTGAGGTCCTGTTGTATTATAAGTAAATGTAGCATCATCACCTGAACCACCTTCTATTGTAATACCTGCACCATTGATAACTGCACTTGTACTGTTACCACTATCTAGTACAATATTATGGTCGTTTAGATTTACAGTTGTTGAGTTTACTGTAGTTGTTGTGCCTGATACTGTAAGGTCACCTGTAACAGTTAAGTTATCTCCTACAGTTACTTCAGATGTGCCATGACCTAATGTTATAGCTGTGCCTGATACACCTGTACCTATAGACACAGATTCACTACTGTTTCCTGTATCTATAACAAGGTAATTATCTGAACCTTGTTTAATTGTAAAAGCAGTTGCAGAGTTATCTGATACTGCTACATTAATATCTGTTCCATCAGCACTAATAGAATCTAGTGCAATGTCACCTACGTTAGTAATGGCATTGTCATTAAAAGATGTAGCACCTAATGATATAGTGCCTGTTGCAGTTAAGTTACTTGACCCAACATCTATTGCACCAAAACCACTTGTTATTGAACCACTATTTAACGCACCTACTGTTGTTACATTTGATAATGTGTCTAGTGCAGATTCAAAGTACGTCTCAAAGTCAGTTAGTGCAACTTGCTTCATTGTACCGGCATCGTTGACTACAATTCTGTCTGCATCTGCAAGTGTAGTTGATGATGCTGAAGTATCACCATCCATAATGTTTAGTTCTGTTGCAGTAGAAGTTACGTTAGTACCACCAATATCTAGTGTAGTTACAGATATTTCACCTGCTACTGTGGCTATACCATCTGCTAGTGTTATAAGGTCTGTATCATCTGTATGTCCAATAGTTGTTCCATTTATAACAACATCATCTATATCTAAAGAACCACCTGTAATTAAACCTGTAGTTGTTATTGTAGATGAACCTGTGTCAATAGTGCCAAAACCACTTGTAATACTACCACTATTTAATGCACCTACTGTTGTAGCGGCTGTAGTTACAAGATTAGGCATTGCAGTTATTTCATCATCAAGATAAGCAGCTAAAGTTTGCACAGTAGATACTCTCATAGTACCTGCATCATTAATAATTAAACCATCGCCATCTGCTATAGCAGTTGTGCCTACAGTTGCTCCACCATCAATTAAGTTTATTTCTGCTGCTGTAGCAGTTATAGTTGTACCGTCTATTGATAAAGCATCTGTCTCTAGTGTACCATCAATGTCAGCATTTCCTGATATGTCAAGTGTGGCTGCATCAAGCTCACCTGTTATTGTAATATTACGTAGACTTGCAATATCTTTATTGCTATCAACTACTAGTGCTTTACTTGCTGTTACTGTACCTGCTGTTATACCATCTAAGAATAATAACTCTGTAGAAGATAAAGTATTACCACCTATGATAACACTGCCACCTACAGTTAAATTGCCTGATATATCTACTGCACCATTTATGTCTACAGTTGTGGCAGCTATCTGTACTTCTGTGTCTGCAACAATGTCAAGTTGTCCATCGGCACTTGAATTGATGTATATTGCTGTGTCTCTAAATTGTAGCTTCTCTGTAGTAGCAAGAAGTATGTCATCACTAAACTCAAAATAATCCTCGTCTTCTTTCCATAATAATACACCGTCATTTGATTCGCCATCAAATGTAACAGTTATGTCTGTGCCTGCTGTACCTGCTCCGAGTGTAAGTGAATTACCTAATAGTTTAGTAATAGGTCCACCTTCACCTGTAGTACCATCGTGAGTATGTCCTGAACTAGATGCAAAGGCTGCGAGTAGTTGGTCAAACTCATTATTGGTATCGTTTGCTTGTATTACGTCACCATCTGAATATGATGACTGCCTTGTATAGGTTGCTCCCATTTACCTTCTAGCTCCTGTCTGATACTCTAGTTGAAATCCTTTGAGTGAATACGCAGGTGTTGAACCATCGTCATTTACTCGTAAAGCTACTGCAAAGCCTGAACCCTCAACTGATTGTCTTAATAATGGTTGTGAAGGACCACCATATGTGGGATTACCGTATGTAGATAATCCATATATACCTGCTATATCTGCTGAATTTAGAGAATAAGCAGATGGTCTTGCTGAATCAGATGCTTCATAATCATATCTAACAAACAAGTTAGCATTAATAGTTGATTCAGGTTTATAGTTTACAATAACCCTTTGCATATGTTTACGTAATCCCGGGTCTCCAAATGTCATATCAGGACTACGATACTTACCATTTATAGCACTACCATCAAATGTTGAACCTTCTTCTTGTCTATAAACATAGCCATCAAAGCCACCATGTAATGCTAGTACATCTCCTGCTGTAATAAATGTGTCTGTACAAGCAGGTTTAATTCCTTTTATTCTTGAGAACTCATAGTTAGATTGTCCACCTGAACCCCCTTTGAGTACACATATAATGCCTTCAGTTAAACTTTCAGAACCTGCATCCTTAGAAAAGAATAATCTATACTGTGTCTTTTCAGGTATAACTACGGAATCAAAAGCTGTAGCATTAGATATGTTTTCATCAAATAAAGATTGTATATTAGAACTTATAGTTCCTAATTCAACGTCACCAATCCTTGCTGTACCTGCAACTGTTCTTAATCCATCAGGTCCTAAAAATATTAAGTCACCTGCAAATTCTTGAATAGTCTTACCATTTATACAGCCTATATCTCTTGTAACAGGAGTTACTGCAAAGTTTGCACTAGAACTACCTGTAAGTTTAAATATTCTATTCTCACAAAATACAAAGAGACTATCTCTAAATACTTTAAGTCCTACAATAGTATCATCAACTTTAAAACTGCCTGCACCTGAACCACTATTAAAGGCATCTTCATCAAAGGGTTGACTAAATACGACTTCTTGTGGAGTGCTTGACATACCTGCATAAAACATATGTTCTCTAAATGATGTTACAATACTAGCACCTGCTACAGAACTAGTGCTTACATCAGTGGCTGCTATAGATGTATTAAATACTACAGGTGCATTTGCACCATCAACTAATATTATCTTGTCATTACCATCAAAGTTAAATCGTTCTATAGAGTATTTATTTGCGTTACTTCTACCTGTATCTCTTTCAGTCCAACTCTCGGATACTACTGTTCTACTTGTGTCAGAACTTGCACTATGAGCTGCAGCACTTGTACTACTAGTAGCTCTTGTTACACCTGTAAATGTTGTAGATGTAATACCTGTATAAGTAAACTGTTCATCGTCTATCTGTAATGTGCCACTTGAACTAAATCCTGTGGTGCTTACAACTGTTATAACACCTGAACCTGACATGGTAGCATCTGCTGTTATAGCATTTGAACTTGATGTGCCTAAAGATGTAGTAGCAGAACTAAATATCTTTTGACCTCTAGCTGCAATAACTTTATTAGCAAAAGTTGTTGTTAGTAATACAGGTTCATCCGAAGAGGATGTCTGAGGTACTACGTGTCTTACATGTCTCTGATAACCTTTTATTCTTTTGTAACCACCCTCAACATCAGGCTCAAAGTTTTCTAACTGTAATGCCTGCCCGGGTTGCATAATAAATGTAGAACGGTTAGCTATTAAGCCACCTTCACACACAAATGCACTAGGAGTTACTTGAGATTGGTCTGCCATTACAATGCCCTAATATCTACACTACCTGAGTTATAAACTCCTGTTCTAGGTATAAATGTTGAACGTATATATGAAAACTTATTAACAAGTAATGTTTGCATATTCTTAATACCCTGTTCAAATCTTTGCATATTGAGTTGATACTGTTGTGTTTCACCTCTATACTGATACACAAATGCTGTAGCACCATCCACTATTACAGGTGCAAATCTGTCAGGTATAGAGGTTGTATCTCCATGTGCTGATAGGTCTGTAGGAAATGTGTAGTAGTCAAATTTTATTGCGAATGATTTATTTGGAAATGGGTATAGTAGATAGTTATTGTCAGGAGTTCTTACTACATATTCAGGAACACCACCTCTGTCAAACTGTGCTACTGTTACACCACTAGCTATTGAAGCTGCTGTTGTACTTGCTGCACCTCTAGTACATCCTGTAAATGTTGTACTTGTAGTTCCTGTATACGTAATAGTTTCATTGGCTATAATTATTGTTCCTGCACTATCGAATCCTGATGTGCTAGAAACAGTTATAGTTGTGACACTATCGGTATGAGTTGTGCTAGTAGTTGTAGTATTTATTTCATCTTCTTGATTTACAACTCTATTTATATAGTCATTATAATCTAGTAATCCTAGCTTGTATCCACTATTTCCTAAATCACTATCTTTAACTATTCTAAATGTATTATAGTCTACTGTCTTAGTAGATGTTGGTAAACTATATCTAACCACACCTGCTGTGAGTGTTTTAGTTTCTGTTGCATGATTAAATGGGTAGTTAAATTCTCTCTGATTAATGAAACGTATAGATTCATTAACTGCGTTTTGACATTGAACTTGTATACCCCTAGCACTAGAAAAGGTTGTAGAAGTTAATGCAACCTCATTCAACCTTGCTATTACTTTATTTGTTAGTGTTAGGTAAGTTTCTGCCATAATAATTCCTATAAGTGTAGAGGAGCAAGTTGCCCTGCTCCCCTAGAAAAAGTTTAAGCTAAAGTATCTCTGTCAACTTCGTTGGCATTGAAACCGTCACCACCCATGTCACTGACATCGGCTAGTACTGCATATACTCTTATCTTACCTGCTGAGAAGGTTGCACCATCTCCTGCAAAAGTAAGGTCAAGTGTATCTGCTGAAGCAAGAACAACATCTCCTGATACTGTTACACTTGGAGCATAAGCTCCATCGGCAGCACCGTCAATGTCAAAAGCAGCGACATACTCGTTGTCATCTGCTCCTGTTCCTAGAATAGCAGTAGCATTAGTACCTGAATTCATAGTAGCACTCTCAACAACTTGAAAACCTGCTGCAATTATTTTAGTATTTGCAGGGATTGTCAAGCACTGAACTACATCACCACCTGTACAAGAAATTGCTTGTGCAGTAAGGTCAATAGTTTTTTGTATTTGATAAGGTGCTCTACCTCTTGAACTATTACCGTGGGCAGGTAATAATAAACTTGTAACTGTAGCCATTGATTACTCTCCCTATGCTAAATGATAAGCACAAGTAGTGATTGCTTCAGGGCGAAGTATCTTTCTACCGTACAAATGCATACCACGAACAATATCAGCAAAAGAATCAGGGTCTCTATAAGTCTCTGTCTTGTTGATTTGCTCGGCAGTAGCTATGGATGAAGAGTGACCTGCAACAATAACACCAAAGTTTGTAGAACTATTAGTACCTGTAGTAGAAGGTCCTGTTCCTAAACTTGGTAAGTTATTTGATTGATACACTTTAAATCCGTGTAGGTTATTTAAAATTAAACCATTTTGTAATCCTGAACCACCAAAGTCTGCATCAAATAATCTTGAATCTTCATCCTTTAGTACTTCAATAAATACAGGGTCTAATACTAACCATCTTCCATTAGTGTCAACATTTTGTTGGTCTAATAGTCTTGACATTCTAGCTATAACTGTCAATGGGTGTCTATCTCCATTAGCAGGAGCAGCACTTGTAGCTCCACCTGTTCTTGGCAAGATAGCCACAGCATCGCCAGCAGAACCTCCGAAGTCTTCAGCATCAATTTTCATTGAAGATAAGAGTTCGTCAGAACCAGCAGTTGAAACTGCAACAGAACCGTTAGTGGTAGTGTTAGCTGTATCAGGTGCTGAGTGTAAAGCTGATTGCTTGTAACCTGACATATAACCAAGTACATCTTGGTCAAATTGGTCGGCTAGTCTGTAGGCTGCTCTATTAGATGCTAACTCCTGAAAGTTAATATGCGAATGAGCTTCCTCAATATCATCCACTTTAAATGCAAAGTAATTAGCTTTGTCAATATTAAGTGAAAATTCTTCGTCATCAAGGTCTTGAGGAGTTATTGTAGTTCCTCTTGAATATGCCTTGACTGTAATTTCTGGCTCTTTGATAACCTTAACGGAATCGCCCATATTAGCAATCTCACCGAAGTAATCATTATTAGTGATTGCATCGACAATAGATGACTTACGGAACGCAAGTTGCACCTGTTTGCTGTAAATAATAGGACTAAAATTACCGTTAGGAAGGTTTCCATAGCCAGCTGCTGCTGTAAATGCCATTTTAATCTCCTTAAACATTTATAATGCACATTTTACTGTGCTCTTTTAGTCATTTTACTTTATAAGGACCATTCATGCGTTGAGGTTGTACTTAGGATAGCGATTCCTATGTAGGCTCACATAACTGGGTAATCTCTAAAGTGGGTAGTATAATGTAACACAAGTGTCCAAATGGGGTCATGTTACATTTCTAGTTACATATAGTTATATACATAAATAACTATTTGTCAACATTCTTTTTTATTTTATCTTGCTGAACCTGATATATCGTACACAAAATTGCCTGACCTTATTGCTTCCATTATAACATCAGCCTGTTTCTCATATTGTGCAGCGGACATTTTTTGAACAGCAGACTCAAGTATTTTTTTACTAGAATCTGTAGTATCAACTTTAGTTTTTGTAGATTTCGTGCTAACTTCCATAGCTGCACTCTTATCATTCTTTGTCTTAGTTTCCTTACCGATTCCTTTGTCTGCTTTATACAAGTCAATAGCTCTAGCTGCTGACCTAGCATCGTTGTCATTTTCATATAGTGCATCCTGTACCCATTTTGGCTGTTCATCTGCCCAATCGTGAAAATCATCACTATCCCTAATATCATTAAAGTCAGGATGAAGTTTCATTAGTTCTGCTTCAGCTTTTTCTTTTTTAGCTTCAACAGACATCTCATCTATTTTTTGTATTCTACTTTCTAGCTCAACTGCCTGTTCTCTTGCTTTCTTCATAGCAATAGTTTCAACAATCTTAGCTACGTCTGGGTACTCTGTTGCCCACGCTTCTATGTCCTCATCGGACTTAGGCAACTTCATTTCTTTCTTAGTTGCTTTAGCTAGTTGCTCTTTCATATCATCTAGCTGTTTTTGGAACTGTTTCTCTTTCTCTTGCGTATGTCTTCTTAAATCGCCATATCGTTTTTTAAAAGTTTTCTCTTCAGCAGAAGTCGGTTCTTTTTCACTCGGAGTTTCCTCTTCGCTAGTCGTACCTGCACCTTTTTGCTCCTCAACGAGCCTTGCCAGTTCTTCTTCATCTCTCTTTACTCTCTCTTCTTGAGAATAAGGTCTATTCATAAACATTTCTTTTTTAGGTGTATTTTCTTCCACCATTGTCTTTGTAGCTTCTTCAGCCATATTTTTCTCCTTGGGGTTATCGTAGCCAGTTATGTTGGGGGATAAGTAGCCATTAATTGTGAATTACTTTTGAGAAGCTAATCCACCTCGCTTCATTCTTTTGTTTTTCTTAGGTGCTCCTTTGTGCATTACTATTTTCTTTTTATTGATGAATCCACCTGTAGCAGTCCAACCACCACCACCACCAACTCCTGATGATGCATCTAGTCCACCTTCTCCACCTATAGAGGATTCACCACCATAGTTGTCATCACCTGAATCATAGTTTTGGTTGTTTCTTTCTCTCTCTCTTCTTGCAGCTTGTTCCCTAGCCAATCTTTCAGACTCCATTCTTTTAGCCTGTTCTGCTTTTTCTTTAGCAGTTTTTTGAGCTTCTAGTTCAGCTAAATATGCTTCTCTTTCTGCCTTCTCTTTTGCTGCTTGTGCTTCCTGTCTTTCTTTTTCTTCTTTTTTACTAAAAGCCAAATCTAAATTTGTTATATCTTCTTTAGTAAATTTTTCAGTGCCACCTTTTTCTATGTTTTCTTGTATTCTTTCCATGTCTCGTCTACTCATGGAATCAAAACCCTGTCTTTGGCTTAACATACCCACATCTCTACCAAAAATAGCTTTCTCATCTCCTTTTCTAATAGATTCTAGTGTTCTAGTGGCTTCTCTACCTTTATCTATTAAATTACCTAATTTATCATACCTAGGTGTATCTACACCCATTTTCTTTGCGAGTTCTGCAAAAGCTGTACCTTTTAATCCAAAACCTTTACCTAACTGTGATAACTGACCTAAAGTTTGAGCTTTAATTGCTTCAGCTACAGCAGGAGTTACAGTAGTAAAATTTGTTTTGCCTGTTCTATTATAGTCAGCAACACTTGTTAAAGACACAGTTCCATCTAGTCCATAAGATATAGCAAACTCTTCTCCACCTATAGTTGTTCTTGCACCACCTAAGTCACCAACTCCTGAATCATCATCTCCCCCACTATCTTGTATTGTAGCACTAGGAACTCTAACTGAGTCTGGCTCTTTTTTCTTCTCTTCTTCTTTAGTGGGTTCTTGTATGTCAAAACCTTCAGGTATAGGATATATAGAATCTCCTCTAGTACCATCAGCATTTACTATGTGTGGTATCATGCGTGTCTGACCTGTCTTCTCATTATAATATTTAACTAATTCTGTTTGAGGTGCTCCTTGAGCACTTGAACCTAGTAAACCTTGAAAGTCTACAGGAGTATTAACATTATAGCCACCATATACATTACCTGTATTTGGTCTGTATACTCCTCGTGCTAAATTTGGTTGAATTTGTTGCATGCCTTGAAGATTAGGGTCTATGCCTTCATTCTGAAATTGTGCATATCCCATAGGAACAGGGTTTTGTACAAATGTACCTTGTTGTGCCTGAACAACTCCACCTGTATTATACTCTAAATCGTCTTCAATGTCAAGGTCTGTTTCATCAAAAGGTAAATCGTCAGGCATGGTGGCTTCTTCACTATTACCCATTTGACCCATAGCTTCCATTTGCTTTAGTCCTTGTTTAGCTTCTTGTCTCATCATCATTAATTTTTCAAGACCGATGTATCTAACAACATCAGCAGGAAATACAAACTCCCCTTCACTTAACTGTGCAGGTATATCATCTCTCACTTCTTCTCGTGTAGAACCCGGAGGAACATCATTACCTGATACTTCATCAATCATGCCACCTTCATCTTTGAGACCACCATCTTCAAACATTTCCATTTGTTTACTTAATGCCATTTACTTCATCCCTTAATAGTTTGAGTTTACTTAAAGTTGCTATAGCTCCTTGAGACCTATGTAGAGTTATCATGTCGTTAGACTGTTCTAGTATCTTATGCTGTTGTTTTATTAATGCATCAATGTAATCATTGAAGCTGTTCATTAGCTTGGGGTTGTTGGTTAGCGGCTTGATTTGCTGCAGCACCTGCTTGTCCATCATTTCCTGAAAATCCTTGTTCTCCCGGCACTGGAGCTTGTCCTGTACCTACATTACCCCCACCTGCTCCTGTAGGGTCTAGTGGGTTAGCACCGACAGGTGGTTGACCTGCCTGTTGAGGTTGCTGTGGCTGTTGTTCACCCTGCATACCTTTTAGTAGTTCTGCTTGTACAACTGCTTCATCCATATTATTAGTTACCTTATCAGGGTCTAATTCCATAGACTTTGCTATTTCTCTAATTATGTAATTAAACTTAGCAAACGGTGCAAGAACAGGACTAGATGAAACTTGCAAGAAAGACATTAATCTTTGACTGCGTACTTCATTAGCCATAAGACTTTCTGTTCCACGTGCAACAACTTCTAAGTCGCCCTTGATATCTTTGTTAAAGTTAAACTGCATATTAAAACGAAACATACCTTCACCTAATGGTTTAAGTAAGTAGTCATCTACATTCTTAATAACAGTTTTAACACTACCACTTGCTGCGTTCATCAACATTGATATACCTGATGCAGTTCGACCTACACCCTGCACACCTGTTTGTCCATGTGAGAAAGAAGGCAATCCTGTACTTTCGTCAGCTAATTGTCTAGCCTTGTCGAATAGTTGCAAGTTTTCATTTGATACGTTAGGAAACTTAGTACCAAAGATAGCCTGACCCGGAGCACCACCTTGTCTTCTAAACACTTTGCCCGGATACACCGATAAGTCCTGCCCCGGAACTAAGTTAGTCTCATCAACTTCTATAAGCAAGTTACCTGATAATACTGCATTATCTACAGACATTCTCATAAAACCATTCATAAGAGTTTGCGTATCATCCATGTTCTCTGCTAAACCTACACCAAAGAATGAGTATGGATTTAGTTCATAAGGCGCTGCCATATAAGGTATAGTAGCAGGCTTGAAAGGATTAAGAACCATTCGTATTAGTTTACCATTACTAATCCATATATTAGCTTGCAACTCGTCAAACTCTTTGAGTTCCTTTGGTATATCTACACCATTTTCCTCAAGCATATCAACTTCGCACATACCCCAATATTCTAATACCTCAAACCTATCTATGCCATAGTCTGCTGCATAATCAGATAAATCATCTTCCCAATACTTTTTATCATAGTTTTCGCCTGACGCAATTACTTCATCAATCACATTCTCACGAAAGTATGGTCTCTTTTTTAATCCACGTAATTGAGTTCTTGACATCTTATGTCTTTCAATTACGTATTGTGCTTCATCCATATTAGCAGCATCAGGGTCAGGAAAAAAATTCCATACTGATACGTGTGATGTTGATGGTACAGTTTTAAATATAGGACTATAGTTACCTTCATCATCCCAATTAGGATATTCCTTGTCTACAGCAAAAGGTCCTTTCATTACTCCTGTTCCGAATAATGCCATTTCAAATGCTGTGCTTCTTAATTGTTTACTTGCACCTGATTCCTGTAGTTGGTCCATGATTTGTTTTTCCATAGACTTAGCTGCAATCATAGCAGGACTAAATGTAATAGCAGTAGGTGTCTTACCTACCCCTTCTTCCAATCCTTCAACTTGTTCCAACTTGTCTTGTAAAGGACCCAGCCTTTCTGCCAATGTTTTTTCAGTAGCACCTTTCGGTAAATCCATGCCATCACCTTTAAACCCATAAGGCGAAGACAACGAAGTTTCCCCTTTAAGTTGTTCAGGCTTTTTTGGGTCAAAGCTAACATCGCTTGCGACACCTTCAGGTAATATTGTTGGCTCAATGCTAATAGGAAACTTGTTGCCTGCAAATAGTACATCAACAATTTGTCCATAAGCTGCGAGAGTTTTTGTTTTGGTAACTTTAATAAATACTCTTGACTTTTCTGCTTCAGTAAATTGAACATCACTTCCGTATAACCCCCTATAGTTTCTATAAGACCTTAACCACCGTTCTTCATCATTATTACGATAGTCTTCTGCACGTTGATACTTATCCATTATAAATGGTATAATACCACTTACGTTAACATCACTAGTCACAGACTCGTCTGCATCTTCTAGTGCGATAGAATCTTCATCCATAATTATTTCTTCTTCTGCCATATTATATCCTTAATATCCAAATGTAGAGTCTGCCATCGGCATACTGCCACTAGGTCTGCCCATAGGGTCGTAGTCAAATATACTAAACCTTGGTCTTGACATTATACCATATCTTAATGCATCATACAAGTGGTCTTCTGCTCTTGTATCCACATCTTCAGGATTCTTCTTATCCAATGGTAATGCAGGTAATTGTGCTACAGTATTAGTACACGTATTAAAAAACACTAATCTAGGTTCTTCTGTAAACTCATCTACTTGTAATCTTCTGTGTATCTCATTCTTTCCTGATACACGACTACCTTTACTTCTATCTGAAGGTCTAAATCTGCATCCCTTCATAATCATCTGTTCAGCAAGAGAAGGACCAGTATCGCCACGTTTATGCCAAAGAGAGCTATCCAAAACCCCATACTTAATATTTCCATCATCGGCTTCAGCATCCAATATCATATCTGCCAAATCTGTGGCAAGTACTTTGCTACAATACAACTCTCTATATACAATAATCTGCTCGTCTGGAGAAACAGCAAACCACAACACACCACTATAAGAGCCATAACCGTAATCGCAAGCACGAAATTTAACCCAATTTCTTGGAATTGAAAAAGGCTCAATAACGTGAATATTCCTATCAAACTCAGTAAAAGCAGCACCTTCTTTAATATCCCAATCACCTTCAAGCAACTGTTTGCGTTGGTGTTCAGGTAAGGATAGAAGCATTGCTTCATAGTCACCTTGCTCTGACAGATAGGGATTGTCTGATAACCTTGCTGGGATAAATCTACGTTTGAATAGAGCTTGTCCTGCTTTACTGTGTCCTTTTGGATAGGAAAGAACGTTACCTGACTCAATATCTGTGGCATTAAATTGTTTTCCGTATGGTGCAGGGTCAATGAACATTTTCTTGACCCACTGATGCCCCGGACCTCCGGGGTTAGTTGTTGCTCTCATATACACAGGTAAATCATGTGCAGTAGAACGCAAACGTGAACGCATATAGTTCCAAGCATACGGAGTAGACCATTGGGTTAATTCGTCAAACCCTATCCAACTAAATGCCAAACCTTGATAACGAAGTACATCATCGTCACGGTCTAAGTATGACATCCATAACCTTGCACCTGATGGTGCTTCCCATTGCATCTTTCTTTCTGACCACTTAATACCCTTCCATATTTGAGGATATATTTCCTTAGATTTAAATATAAGTTCTCTAAGTTCTTCTGTTGTATGTCTTAATAGTAATCCACTAAACGATGGATGACCCATGTAACGTAAAGGGTCTGCTAACATGGCATACGACTTACCACCACCAGCACTTCCACCATATAGTACTTCTCTTTCTCCTGCTGCAAGGAACTCTGTTTGAGGTCCTACGTTAGGTTTAAATACTACATTCTGTTCTTCTACAGGTACTGCTTCTACGTCTGCAACTTCCTGTATTTTAGGCTCTTGCACCTGTTCTTTCTTCTTCGATGGCTTTCGCTTTCTCGATTGCTTTCTCGGCATAAGCTGCCCACTTTCGGAGAGTTCTAGCTTGGTCCTTACGTTGTTTTTCATGTATTAATCGTTTCCTCAATCCCACATGTGATATAACTCTATTTGTTTTAGTTGTTAGCCAATTAGCTACTTCACGATACGAATATTGTTTTATATACTTTCTTGCCATTTCTATGGCTTCTAGTTCAAATGGTATTGGGTCAAGTAAATCAGGGTCTTCTTCATTTAACTTGTATCCAAACGGAACAGTCCTAGCTATACGTGGTATCTGTATCCATTCATTTTGTTCTTCATCTTTTAAATCTGTCGGTTGTGGTAACTTCCACTTGCCTACACTTCTATCCATCATTCTTTGCAGGTAATAGCATAACACCACCTGTGCTTTCTACTTGCATCTTTTCTGTCTTCACTAAGCCTGTCCTGTCTAGTAATTCTTTTGCTGCCATCATCTTATCTTTGAGACCTAACTCAGTAGGGTCATATAGACCACCCACCATAGCCATTGCAGCTTTAGGTGCGTTCCTACTCATAAACAACTGTGTAGCTTCTAGTATCTCATCCTTTAGAGATTTAACTATGTCAGTAGTACTAGAACTTGTAGCATAACCTGCAAGTAACTTAGCTTGTACTACATCCCCACCTGCTTCATCAAATAAAACAGATAGAAACTTTTGTTGTCTTTCAGTTAGTTCTCTACTCATTATGCGATACTTTCCCTTGCAAATTGTCTGTCAACACGAGTAATTAATCTCTTTGCTCTCTCAGGTGTTTGACGAAACCAATTACTGTCTTCCATCTCGTCTGCCATTCGTTCCCAGTCCAAATCGTGTACTGCAGCAATCATGTTCTTAAACTTGGATAATCTAGGTCTACCTAATTGAAAACACATATTAGCTAATACATGTTGTATCTCTTCAGGTAGATTATCAAATTGAGAGAACAATAAGTTACAATCGTTTATAGTTGTTTTAATGTCTCTCTCAAACCAATCATTAACTTGCTCATTAGGTACTTTAGTTCCTACAGGTTGGTCATAATATTCTGTATCCCATTCTGTAATAAGGTGACCTATTCCTCCAGTTAAATGCCCAAGTGAGCAATAGTATGTTTCGTATTTAATTCCTTCGTCATTAGCTAATTCATCTTGTAGTTTTATTAAGTTCATTTCTTCCCCATAATTTTCATAGCTTGACCTGCACCTTTAATACCAAAGGATGCACTAATAGCTATAAATAAAAGATACTGATACCACTCAGGTAGTGTATTTAATACTTCAAAGCCTACTCTTACATATTCTGTCATGCTAGGTATAAATACAAGTATAGCAGGTAAAAGTAAAACTGTCAAGGCAAATTCATCTTTCCAGCTATTATCAGTAGCATCTGCCATAGACTTTTCCCATTGCACTTCTCCTGTGGCTACTTTCTCTGCCACACTTGCCCTAGCTTTAGCTTCGGCAACTTTAGCCTGTCCATCTGCTTTTACTTTTTCGACCTTACTACTCATCCAATTAGATGCTAGATTTGCTATAGGTCCTATTAGTGCTGTTAACATTACTTTCCTTTATTAAATCTTGCGTCTATCCAACATTTACCATAGTATAATATAAATAACCATACAGTAAATAATACACCTTCTACGTAACTAAGTTCATTCCATGCATCTAATATCATATTGTCCATTATAATCTCCTAGTGCCTTCTTTTTTTTGTCTTTTTCTTAGAGCTTTCACGTGCTTGTTGAATAGATAGTTTCCTAGCTTCAGCAGCGGCTTCGCCAAGTTTAGATACAATTCTTCTTTTCTCATCTAAATCTCGACGCTTTTGAAGCAATCTTTTTGGGCTGCTTAGATACCTGTCTACCTGCTCTAGTTGCTTTGCGTTTAGCAGCCGTAGAGGCCGCGTATTCTTGGGGAGAAAGAGCCTTAATTGCCGCTTCAGGTAGATAACGTTCACCGGTAGCTTTTGACCCCTGTGTACTAGGTTTGCCACTTTTAGTTCTCCACTTTTGCTTTGTCCAATTTGCTAATGACTTTTGTGGTGCTCTCATATGCTTCCTTAATCTCTTCTATTGTCCTGTGGCATCCTATGCAGATATCATCTTGTAATTTACAGATACCTATACAGGGTGTTATAATTTTCCTGTCCACTTACCTATAAACCAAGCTGCTAATCCTGCAAAGAATACTATAACAATAAAGCCTATACCATAACCTGCATACTCTATTATTTCTTCTCTACGTTTAGCTGCCATCTTTTCTTGATAGCGTCTTGACTTTCTAGCTTGTGCTTGGAACTCCTGCCAATCCTGCCACAATCCGGGTCTACCTGCGTAAATCATTATTTGCTTGAGTTCATCTTCTTGTTGTTTTATTTTTTCTAAAGCTAAGAACTCTTCTAAATCACTACCACCTACACCTTTAGACTTTTGTTTCTTTGCTTTCTTTTCTATTTCTTCTTTAGCAAATACAAAATCAGATATATGTTTAGCACAGCCTGTAAGTTCTTTTCCATTACTTACAAAATTTTTAATTACACTGAAAGCCGCATTTGCTGCCGCGAGTTCTGCTAACATTATCTTTTCCTTCTAGGCTTACAATATGCTGTTATCTGTAGATTAGGTCCTTCCTGTTGTGGTATTGAAGGTTGTGCATGTAATCTTTCTGCAAAGTACAAGCATCTATCTATGTCTTCAAATGTTTGTGTTTGGTCTACTACTCTTATTCCCATCATAAACACTAACACAAACTCAATCATTTCCTTTCTCTGCTACTTGCTCATCGTGACATTCACAGTTACATTCTTCGCAATCACAATCGTAACATTCACAAGTTTCACATCTATTTTTTGTTTTTTGTTTTTCTGTCATGTGCCTTCTTTAATTGTTCTTTTGCTCGTTTTGCGAGTGCTGCTTGTTCTGTCTTCCCAGATACTTTGGCTCGTTGTTCGAGTACAGTAAGGATTTGTATCTTTCTCGCATATGGTTTATTGATTCTTTTAACTTTTGCAATGGTTGCTTTTGCGTCTGCGACTGTGGCGAACTTGATGCTAACTGTGTCTTTAGGGTTTTCATCCGTGTATAATCGCCTGTCGCTTCCTTTTGGTTTTTTTCCTGTTCCAACTTTAGGGTCTCTTTTCTTTTTTTCTGCCATTATCCTCTATAGCCACCACCTGCTGACTTGTAGGCTTTGGCAACCATCTGTGCTTTTCTTGCACTCCATTGACCGGGAGCACCTCCTTTACCACCTGCTTTGATTCTGTTGAATATCTTCTTACGCATGGTTGGTTTAGTGTAATTGCCTGCAGCATTTACGGTACTACCCCCTTTATTTAATTTAAGTTTAGTTAAAGACTTAGCTTGACTAGCATGTAGCTTAGATGCTTTCTTTAATCCCTTAACTACTTTTTTTACTACTTTTCTTGCCTTTGGTTTTGCTGTCGGCATCTCTATCCTCATATAAATTATTAAACGTAGTGAATGGGTCTAAATAAGATTCATGTGACTCTGCTGAGTGTGTCCATTGTGATGGAGTAAAATCAGGAGCACCTTCACCTGTAACCCACAGAGCAGGACTAGTAGCTCTTACTCTGTTATTTGGCAGTGCAACAATATTGCCTGTCCATTTACCTGCATCCAACAAATACATCACGTGTGATTGTTTATGTTGTGCAGGGTCATCTGCTATGTCATGGTCTGTGTAGTCAACCGTAAACATATATCTAGCTGTATAGAACTCATTAGCTATTTTACATAACCAAGGACTAGAACTTACTCTGTCCATTACTATGACACTATGGTTTCTTGATTCACAATCCCAAGGTTGACACAAGTGGTCTTCCATTGGCTCTGCCCATTCATCTACAGGTATGTCAGCTACTAGTGCTTGTATAGGCATCCTTGCCCACATTGCACCACCGTGTACATTCTCTTCTTCTGTACAACCTGTGAAAACTACCTGAAAACTTAATGACCTATCAGGTATGGTATTAACTGCGAAAG
>Ga0208298_1000445_pt1 | contig 17893 bp, 31 predicted proteins | sample 14BtaG_FD_184088 | JGI IMG/M metagenome (GOLD analysis project Ga0208298, IMG submission 184088) | Marine viral communities from the Subarctic Pacific Ocean - 14B_ETSP_OMZ_AT15311_CsCl metaG (SPAdes) (version 2) | ecosystem: Environmental > Aquatic > Marine > Oceanic | place: Pacific Ocean... | reverse complement strand
TCGAGTTGTTGGCCGGGGGTTGGCATTAGCTGGCTGAACCTTCAAGGCGTGCTACACGCTCGCGGGTGTCGGCGTGGTCGTGTTCCAATTCGTCAATTCTATCCGAGAGCTTGTTAACCGATGATGTCAGTGCTGTCACCGAGTCGCGTAGTTGGACGACCACTTGCCTGATTGTTGCTACGCCCCACACGGCTGAGGCCGCTACGGTTAGGAGCGTGACTGAGAGGGCGATGATTTCGATGATGAGGCCTGGGGTCATACTGTGATTCCAATGAAACAAACCCGCTCATGCGGGCTGGGTAGGGGTTATGATTGTTGGGCGGCCTCAGCCATTGCCTTGCCGACTTCCAAGCCTTTGTTGTAGCTGTCCTGCTTCTCCTTCGCAACCTGGTCCGGCGAGGCGTCCTTGCGCCGCTTGGTAGCGTAACCAATCAATAATGCCGCCAGTGGAGCGAACGGGCCTGCCGCCGCGCCGATCGCCCCGGCATATTCCTCCAGGCCACCTGACACAGCACCCTCAATAAACGCCACTTTAGCCTCCTGCTTGGCGATGTCGTCGTTCCGGCGGTCGATGTAGGTGTTTGCTGAATGCTTGAAGTCCTCAACAGATCGCTTCGCCACGTTGATCGGCTCAGGCTCGGCTGGCACAGATAGCTCCACGCCAGCGGGGGCCGGTGTGGGCGGTACGGTCCAGTGGTCCCGCAAGTCAACGCAGGCAACCGCCAGCCCCGCAAATGCGAAGATGACGGCTAGGGCGATCAGGGTGTATTTAGGCATGTCCGGCTCCGTATCTATGCACCTTGGGCGCAGGTCAAGGGTGTATTATACGGGAAGCGTTAGGGGTTGTCAACCCCCGGCTGGTGGGTTATACGGCCTGTCATTCTTGACCTTTCTATGGTGTGTCGTATTTTGGTCGTGACCGCTTTGTTATCACAGACTGGGATGTCAAGCCTCTAGCCGTTGTGGTGGGCCTGCTGATGGGCGGCTTCGCGGAATATATCGAACAGGTCGGCGTCATCGACCAGCCCTAGCACGCCCATCTGCTCTACGCGACTGACCGCCTCGCCCATCCAGTCGCACAGCCGCTTGTAGTCGGCCTCAAGTTCGGCGATGCGGGCGTGGTGGTCTGCGTAGAGGACGTACTCGCCACCTGGTTCAGGTGTGGCGTGCGACACCCCTCCCAGCAAGTTCCTGGATGTATATCTCTGTATATCAGTCATCTGCTTGCTCCTTGAGTTGGGCGGCTTCGGGGGTGGAGTGCATATTGTCGCCTACTTCGTCGTGGATTTCTTCCCAGTCAAGTATCGCCGGGGATTCGATAATCCCGCCGCCTGCCGTGGTGTAATAGAGTGCCATCCCCGGCACCACCGGCACGCCATCCGCCGTCTTCGGCAGCTTGTCGATGATGGCCTGCTGCTCGGCGATCTTGTCACGAGCGGCTTGTAGGTCTGCTCCGAGGCGGAACGGGGTTGCACAGTGTGGGCATTTTGCGTCAGTCATCTTGTTGCTCCTTGAGTTGGGCGAGGAGTCGATCTGCGGTAGCCCAGACCTCATCGCACAGGTAGACGTTCTCGCCTTGCACGGACAATATCATCTCGTCAAGCATTGCCCTTAGCTCATGCTTGCGGGCCTCAAGCTCGGCAATGCGGGTTTGGGCCTCGGCCAGTTGGTGTGCTAGTGTGCGGGTTCTGGGTTGGTAAGTCATCATGCACCCCTTGATATTGTGCGGAGCATAGCAAGCCCCGCTTCGGTGATGTAATAAAGCCTGTCATTGATCTTGAGGTCGTAAACGGTTGCTGTTGGCGAAGAAACAGGATCGACAACCCACTGCATAACAAGGAACCCCCTCCGGCACAAGGCCCGTAGTGTATTCGCGTTGTAAGCCCGGCCCAGCGGCCCCTTGCTGGCTTCATGTAGGGTTTGCATCTGTGGTAATGATAGATCAGTCATCTTGTTCCTTTCCTGACCGTTATACGGTCGTGTGGTTATTGGTCGAGGTGGGCTTTGATCTTGTTCCAGTAGGCGACCGTCGCCTGCTTCTTGTGGCCTTTCGGCCCGCCGTTGTGAATGCGTGCCAGCACTTCGTAGTCCTTGGCATAGTACGCCTCGCGGCAGTACCGCTTCCAGTATTCACGCATGATGTCCTGAGCGTAGTCGGCCTTGCGGCAGTCCTCGTAGCGACCGCCGATGCCGCTGAACTCAGTCGCGTCGAACCAGTAAACGTGCCAGATTTGGTAGCGTCCGATGGCCTTGCCGCCGTCGCCGGTGGCGTTGTCGTCGTTGTTGCTTTCCACGATGCCGATGGCGTCGAACAGGTCGGTGAGGTCAGGCTCACCAGCTTGCCAGCCAAAGCCAGGCGGGATGATGAGGGTGATGAAGGCTAAGATAAGATGACGCTGTTTCATTCCCCACCCCCTTCGCCGCGATACACCTTGCCGTCGATCTCGATGCCGGTGATTTTGCCGAGGCGGGTCCATTCGGGGTAGATTCTGTAATCGCTGGCGGGGTCTGCTGCGTGGACTGGAGCGCCGCCTTGCCATGAGATTAACACCTCTGCACCGTCTCCCCGCCAGTACAGGTCGCCGTACATATCCTTCCACACCACCCCCGGCTCCTCGTCAGCCAGCGTCTCCGGGCGGTGCTTGCCGAGGGTGATGATGCGGTGGACTGTGTACTCGTCTGCGGGGCTTGTTGCGTCAAGCGGCACGCCTTCAATGGTGCATCGGTGAGCAATACCATTGACTACGGTTCTAATCTCGACATCATTACGGTACATAAATGACACCACGGCCTTCGTCCCATCTGGACATTCGATCAGTTTCTTGCCGATGTAGTCTTCTGGTTTCATGGGGTTCCTTTCGTTGGGGGTGAATCCCCCGCCAGCCATTACGACCGGCGGGAGGTGGTTAGCGTTGTGGCCGAGGCTCCAGTCCGTCAGCAAGATAGTCTTGCGTGCCACGGGCGGCAGCTTCAACGTCTGCTGCCATGCCCGCGACAGTGTTGCAGCCCGTCGCTGTGATGAGGATGAACACAGCCAGGCAGAGCATCGCAGCGAACAGCAGGAAGGGGACGCCTACCCCCGTTCGCTTGTCCTTGCCGTGGTTGTTGATGTCGTGCATCAGGTGGGCTAGTGCGTCGTCTTCGTTTCTCATAGCTGTCCTTTCGTTGTGGCCGTGTGGCCGGTGAGTTAGTATGTTACCAGTATCGGCGATTATTGCACGGGCCTTTAGTCGAGTTTGTCAGTTTTTTTCTAGCTCGGTTATCGTCACCACCACGCGGGGATTATCGGCAGACTTGGGGCATTTGAGGACGTGCAGGGAGTCCACCTGCTCGTCATCCAGCCAGACCCCGCCGTGCGTCAGGGAGTCGAAGACAGCCTTGCAGTAGTTGTCGGCGTCGTACTTGCGCAGCGTGGGTGGGTGCAGGTCAAGCGACACTTGCAGCCTCCCGTCCAGTTGCCGCAGCGTGAGGTTGTGGGCAGCTATGGCGATCAGGGCAGACTCGCGGTAGTCCCGGCCCTTCTTGCTCAAGATGCTGGTGCAGCACTTGCCGCGTGGGATGGCACGCCACATGGCGTTGACGGACGGGGGCCAGGGTAGGGTTAGTTGGATGGTCATGGTTTGGCTTTCGTTAGGATTGATATTGGCTCACCATACCCCGGCTCGCCTACATCGGCAATCCTGACGTTCTGCCGCTCGGCCTTGGTAGCCTGCCGCACCTGCCAGTCAGGGCCAAGCTCGGCGGCGATCTCGCGTAGGCGGGGGCAGTTGCTGGTGAAGCACGGGTGGGGTTTAGCCATGCGGGGGTAGAGGTAGCCGAAGGGATACCACTCCACGCCCTTGTCGGTGAGGCGGGCTATGCCGTGGGTGTAGTGGGTGGTGGTCATGCTGTCTCCTTGTACGCCATTATAAACTCAGCCGCTACCTGCGGCACGATTGCATTGCCATAGCCCCGCAGGAGTCCCACTCTGCCGGGTATCCCATGAGCCAGCGGAGTCGGGTCGTAGCATTGAGCCGACTGTATTAGCTCATGGAAGCATGGGCTTTTTTGTGGCACTTTGGACAGAGTGTTTGCAAGTTCGTCTTGCAGTTGTTGTGGTAGTTGCCATCCTTGTGATGTACATGCAACTTGTGTGACGGCTTCACTATCCCACAATCCTCGCAGCAATTCGACACATGCTTGTGAGCTTCCCTGTGCCTTGCCGTGCTTGACGATCCCCAGTTCCCTCGCTCGTTCGCACAAGATAGAGAGCAATACAATCGCCGCTGGTACGCCGAAGCATCTTCCAATCTCCCGTTGTACCTCTTGCGGGGCATGTCCACGCTGCATCGCTTGCATGATTTCATCTGTAAGTTTTTGGCTTTGCGTGGCATTTAGTATTCCTTTTATTTCTTCATGGCTTTGATTCCGCAACAACTCCATTGCACAGGATATCCCATCAGCCATCTGCTCAACGCCGGGTTCAACCCGACGCCTTTTCTCCACGTACCGTCCGGGTTCTTTAGTTGGCTCAACGCATCGGACGAGATCGAAGTCACGCCATGCGTCTGTCGCCCTAACACATCCGTCCGTGGCTTGCCGTCCTTGCGAACCATCGACTTGCTCAGGTCGCCCGTGTCCTTGTGATCGCGGGTGGTTGGTGTCGCCCAGCCCACCGCACACCCCGCCGCGTCCGCAAACGCCACCCTCGCTTCGAACTTCCCCTCCCGCTTCGCGTTGCTTGTCGCGTTCCGTTTGCAGTTTGCGTCCGGCGTCGGCCAGCCTGCTATTGTCGTACTTGCCATCCCCAGCGTCAGTCCGAACCCGTTGTTGCCGTGACGCTGTTGGCAGTCCACCCTCCTCTGCTGCCACTTCGTGTCCATGTCGTTCTGCGGCCCCGCGTTTGGCGTCGGCCACCCAAAATAATCTTTGGCGGATATGCGGGGCGTTGACGCCCGCAGCGCACAAATCTGCCGCTGCTGCGGCGTAACCCATGTCTTCCAGGTCAGTCGATACTCCATCGAACCATTCACGTCCAGCCTTGCTTGCAACTTGCTCGCCAAAGACTGTTGGAGGCTTGCACTCGCCGATGAGCCGGGCGAACTCAGGCCATAGGTGTCGTTCATCGTCGGTTCCTTTGCCTTTGCCTGCACTGCTGAACGGCTGGCATGGGCAGCTTCCTGACCAAACAGGCCGAGTTGAGTCCCATTCTGCAAGTTGCAGGGCGAGACTCCACCCGCCGATTCCTGCGAAGAAGTGGCACTGGGTGTATCCGTCGAGGTCTTCGGGTTGGACATCTACGATGCTCCTTTCGTCTACGTCGCCTGCCGGAATCAGCCCGGCCTTGATTAGTTCACGCAGCCAGGCGGCTGCTTTCTTGTCGTACTCGTTGTAGTAATTCATCTCGCGTCCTCCGCATCTCGCTGGGCGGCTTCCCCGGACTGGATCAGCCGCAGGATCGCGGCGTCGATCTGCTCAAGGTCGTCGATGTCCTTGTGGCGGACGCTCACTGCGCTGTCCAGGTCTTCGATCAAGTCTAGCAGGTGGTCGATGGTGTCCTGCTGCCTATTGATTGTGGACTCCAAAAGAAAGACACTCGCACCGTTGCCCTTGTCGGGATTCTCAAGGCCGGGCAGGCTGTATAGCCCGCGAATGGCCCTAGTCACACTATCTACTGCTCGGTTGCTCATGCTGCTCCCCCTGCGTGTCCGGTGAGGGCGGCGCGGGTGATGGAGGCGGCGTCAAACGGTGCAGGCTGGTTCTGCTCCCGGCGTTCTGCCGCGACGTTGTTGAGCTTGTTGCGTAGAAGGCAATAGGTAACCTCATTAGCAGCCGCAACGCCGACATGCGAAGCCATGTATTTGCGACCAAAGTTGTTAGCCTTGCCGGTGAACTGGCTGTGAGACATGCCGCCCAGGGCTGCACTTACTTCTACAGTGCTCATGCCGCGTAGCCTTGTGCATAGTGCGTAAATCACTTGGCGGACCAGTACCGATCCATAGTTGCGGTTCCGGCTGACTTCTGTGTCTTCCATATTAGCACATGACAAAGCAGTATCGCGTATCTCATCAAACGATGGCAGCGGCACGCCCTTGGGCCACTTCATGTATTCAATCGGTGCAAGTTCCATAGCTATACTCCATAGGGTGAGGGGTTAAAGAATCGGCCAGAGTCGAAGCCAATCTCGACGTTGCCGGTAGGTCCGTTACGGTGCTTACAGATGCCGATGTATGCCTTGTGATCTAGGTCGGCTTGTGGGTCGGTCTGCTGGCGGTAGTAGTCCGGGCGGTGAATCATCATCACGGCGTCGGCGTCCTGCTCGATCTCGCCTGAGTCACGTAGGTCAGACAGCATCGGCATCTTCGCGTCCCGTGTCTCCACCTTGCGGTTCAGTTGGGCCAGCGTCACCACCGGGATGTTCAGTTCGCGGGCCAGTGCCTTCACCCCCCGGCTATTCTCGCCCACGCCGTCATTCGCGTTCAGCCCGTCACGCCTGGCGATCAGCCCGATATAGTCGATGAACACGGCCCGCACGCCCTTGGTCGCGTGAAGACGCCTAGCTTCGCCCCTAATGGCGTTCATGCCCATCCCCACCGCATCGACCACGTACAGCGGGATGTCCGCAGCGGCCTTCACAGCGTCATACACGGCCCGCGTCTCGTCTGGCCCAGCCCACTGCTTCGGGCTACGCATGGCCTTAGCGGGGATGCCTGCCCTGCTGCCGATAAACCTGTCACCCAGTTGCAGGTCAGCCATCTCAAGAGAGAAGAATGCAACTGGCGTGCCTTGCAGGGCTAGGTTCTCGGCCATCTGTAGTGATAGCTGCGTCTTGCCCATCGCAGGGCGAGCAGCGAGGATGTAGTTTTCCCCACCTCGCATACCCTTCAGCATCTCGTCGATCGCCGCAAAGCCCACGGACGGCCCCCGCATGTCGCCATGCTCTAGCCGGTGGTCGTAGTCTGCCTGCACCATCTTTGCGATGTCCCCGATGTGGCTTGTCTTACGGATAGGGGCATTGCCGGTCAGGGCGAGCATGGACTGCATCGCTTCATCGGCTAGGTCGTCCACGTCCTCGGTGCCGGTGTTCGCACGCTGTGATAGCAGGTCCAGCCGCTCGGCCAAGTGTCGCTGGCGGGCTAACCGCTTAAGGGTAATCGTGCAGTGACGGGCAGTGGTGATCCCAAGGCTGGACTCCATCGCGTCGGTGAGGTACTGGACAGAAGCGGCCAAGTCGTCGACCTGACCCTTCATGGCGTGAACCATCTTGATGTATTCAAGTGGGGCGTCGTTGTCGTGAATGTCACGCATGGACGCGTACAGCGTCAAGTGCTGCTGGCCCGTCAGTATGGACCCGTCGCAGTCCTGATCGTCGATGTAGTCGAAGCAGGCATTGGGGTCGCGCATGATGGAACCAAGCAGGATGCGCTCGGCTTCGGTGTCGATTAGGTGGCTGGTGCTTTGGGGGATCATCGTTCGGTGGTTCCCAGCTTAGGGGTTAAGCCGCCTGGGTCGGCGGTGGGGGAGTTGGCGGCGGGCTTGGGGTCGGCTTCGTCTTCCCACCGCTGGTTATACAGCCACGTTGACGAGTTGGGCCACATGTGCTTGCCGTCGTACACATGGCACTGCCCGGCGTCCTGCTTCTTTACGGCGTCGCAGATAGTGTCCGCCATGCCTTCGAGCTTGGACTTAGAGCCAGACACGGTTGGCCTGCTGCCGGTCCAGATCGCTAGGCATCTAGGCTTCTCAGTCCGCTTACCTGGATACGAACTCCACCACCGGACGAAACCCGCTGGCAGATCAGCCGCCTTCTTGGATACGCCCGCAACTGATCCCCCGCTCTTATTGTCTTGTTTCTTCTCTTCTCTTCTCTTCTCTTCTCTGGTCGGACGCTCAGTCGGACAGTTGTCCGACACTGTGTCCGGTGATGTCGGACATTCTTTGGTCTTGTCGCATCGCCGGAGCCGCTTGGCTTCAGCCTCCAAAGCCCTCGCTTTTGCACTGTTATCGTTGTGTCTGCTCCAGTTAGGCACGTTCAGCACGCGGCCCTCACCGGCCAGCCAATCCACCTCTCGCAAGGCAGCAGCAAAGCCTGGAATCGTCCGCCTGTCAATCGCCTTGTCCGTGGATGCCAGCACCCCGTCGCGTGTATTGCGGTCGGCGTAAGACCAGAAGATGAATAAATGTCCGACAACTGTCGGAATATCTGTCCCTAGAATGTCGGACATATGCTCCACGTCGGTATCGTCGGGGAGGTCAACTCGCATTTTGATCCAGTCGTTAGCCATAGCGTGGCTCCAAACGCACAACCCCCGCGAGTAGCACCCAGTCGTTAGAAAGGCTCGCAGAGGTTGTGCGTCAAGCTTGTATTGTTGGCTTGACTGGGTGCTGTCAAGAGTATACCCCTGATCGGGAGTGGCGTCAACCCTTAATCTCAAAATTCCCACCTGGATACAGCGGGTTCTCGATCTTGTCCGACCGCATCAACTCCTGCGACAGCTTCGCAGCAGACTGCGGGTAGTCCAGCAGCTTCCTCAACTGCCCCGCCGTAAGCGGCCCCTGCTGCAATAGCTTGACCGCCTCGCTGACGTACTTGCCGCCGCCCTTCACAGCCTGCCCACGCCCCCCACGGGCATCCTTGCCCCTGTACGCATCCCTGCCCATTAAACGCACGATGAGGGCGGTCTGCGCCCATGTGTTCACTCGGTGGAATCTCTCAGGCGTGCGGACTAGCTCGGCGTCGTGGTCGTCGAACATGACCACGCCCCAGCCGGTGCCGTCGTCTACATACTCAGGCCGGACGGGGCCAGCCTTGTGGAGCCAGTACAGACGCCAGTCGCCGAGGGATCGCACCTGCCCGCCCCGCCACGGCTTGGCTGCGTCGGCCCGTAGGTCAGCTACGCTCGACTTGAACTCGCTCACGATGGTGCTGCCGGCGAAGTAATGCTCGCCGCCGTACCAGCTACCCGCACGCTCCACCACGCTGAACACGTCGGGCGTCTCGCCGGATGCAGCCTTGGCCTCGATCCAGCTTCGGGGGATGTGGAAGCGGTCGTCTAGGTGTCGGGCGATGATCGGGAGTTGTTCGGGGTGGGATAGGTCGTGCATGGGGTCCTTTCAGTGAAAGCCAGCCAGCCCGTTATAGGCTGGCCGGTAAAAGCCCGACGCCAAAAGAAGCTAAAAACGCCGGGTAGGGCTGGCAAACGCTGCCGCCCTTAAGAGTGCTGTTTGATTGTCCTGTTAGCATCACGCACCGCAAGCTCTCTGAGCCTGGTGCCCTTGTCTACATTCCGTAGCCTGGCCGCCTTCCCGACTAGGGCCAACTGGTCATCTGTAAAAAGGACTTCGACGCGGTTGCGGAGTCTGTCCTTTGCCGGTAGTGGGGGTCGCCCTCGTTTAGTCATGGGTTAATTGTACGGGCTGATAATTTTGTGTCAAGGGGGTTGACAATACTTTTCGGGCCGGGTACAATTTGGGCATGGCAATTACGCCGAAAGGGAATGTTGGCATGACAGTTCAACAAATCATCGACAACGCAACCCACACGCACAGCTGCGTCCTCAACCATTACTTTGAAATCGCAGGGGGCCAACACACGAGGACGCTGCGTGAGGCTGGAATCCAAGCTAGTCGTCAGAGAACGGAGCGGGCCAGGGCAAATGGCGACTGGTCCGGATCAGACGATTCGACATTTACCACCTTTGAGTTGATGGCGGTGTGATTATGAGCGAGGAACCCGCGTGGATCGAAGATGGCGGGGTTGGCTGGCGATGCTCTGAATGCGATTCCTTGCATGGAGAAGACCACGACACTGATTGCCACAGCAGAAAGGAACCCATGAAAGACCCCGACGACATCCTGAAAGACCTCGCCATCCCGGAGTTCTTCATAGAGCATCTAGCCGATGACGCCGCCGCACTGGTAGAGCTTGACACGGAAGAAGCGGAGCGGTACTACCCCGGCGATCGTAGCTATGACACGTATACGGTTGACGTGCTGGCGCAGGATGAAGTTACCATCGACGCGACCGAGCATATCATGTCTGGCCTGATCGACTATGAAAACGGCTCGCATGTCCACGCTACCGACAATGGCATGTCGCGGGTGAACGTGTCTGATCCGCAGGTGTTCGTGGTTGACGCGATGGGCAATAGAATCGAGGGGGGCCGCGTGATGGTCACCTACTACAACCTAGAACTGGACACGCCATGAATGATGAACCCGCCGACTTCCCCGACGTGACAATATCCCTATCCCCCTGCGACGCAGCCGTGCTAGATCACATGCGGCAGACGGGTAGCCCGATGGCACGCAAGGCCGCTGAGTTGTGGACGGCTGAGAACCACGAGCTTATGTATGGTGCGTTTGGTAAGTTCTACGAGCGGCACTATGATATGTTGTACGCAAACAACGAAAGGACACCATGACAGAACTACAGGGACTTAACGGGGCTATCCTAGCCATCAACGACGAGAGCGACGCCGCCAACGTGTGCGAAGCCCTCGACCTCATCGACGTATACAAGCGGGCCATCCGCGAGGCTGACCGTCTGCTGAAAGAACAACTCATCGACTGGATCAACGCCAACGGCGAACTGACCATCGGCGAGAAGCGGTACTACGTCGGCAACACGAAGAAGACTAAGCCCGTCAACCTGGAGCGGCTGTGCGAGGCTGCCATCACCCATGCCGAGGGAGACTTCGGCGCGTTTGCCGAAGCCCTGTCAGCCAACGCATTCAAGCCGGGGGCGTGCAAGGCGCTGCTGGGCGACGAGTGGGGCCAGCACTTCATCGTCGAGGTGGTCGATGATGTCAAGACTGGCAAGCCCAAGAAGGACATCAAAGTGATTGACGAGCGTTTTACGAAAGGATAAGGATGCAGACAAGCGAGAACATTAACGAGATAGCCGCCGCCATGCTTGCGGCTCAGGCAGAGATGCAACACCCCAAGAAGACCAGCACCGCTCAATACGGCGACTTTGCCGATCTGGTCAGCACCATCGACGCGGTAAAGCCAGTGTTTAACAAGCATGGTCTAGTGCTGGTGCAATCGACGGGTGGCGTCGTGCGTGACGGTCACCAGGTCGCAACGATCACGACGCGGGTGATGCACCCGGCTTCCGGCCAGTGGATTGCCGATACGGTCGAGGAACTGATCGAGCCGAACGGACGCAACAGCATGAGTCAGATGATGGGGATTGCAGACAGCTATCATAGACGTTATCAGCTTTATGCCATCGCCTGCGTACAGGGCGAGCATGAGGACGACGGCGACGGCAATGCACCGAGCAAGCCCGCCAACAACACCGGCCCACGTAGCGGCCAAGACTTCATTTAACGAAAGGGAAGTTATGCCAGAGAAACAGTACGACAATGAAAACCGCCTCGCGTTATGGGCACCGAAAGACGACCGCCGCAGCGGTTACTACCAAGGCTATGGTGAGATCGGAGGCAGCAGGGTGTACGACGCCGTGATGATCGTCAGCGAGCGAGACAAGGGGCCGTTCGCTAACCTATGGTGGCGCACCGAGAAGTGTCAAGAAGGCGACGCCCTATGCACGCCGATCTGGAACAACGACGGCAAGCTCGGCGGCAAGATCGACGGGTGGTGGGTCAACGTCTGGAAGAACGAGACAGGCCCGGCACTCAGCGTCACGTTCAAGCGTATGGAGGAACAGGGGCAGCAGGCACCTGCGAAGCAAGACCCGCCAGGCGTGACAGTGCCTGACGACGACGACATTCCATTTTAATACCTTTCCTTTCCCCCGTCATCGCTAATCAGCGGTGGCGGGGTTTCTTATGCCAGAACTAATTGCCGACCTCAACGACGCCCGCAAGCGCACCGCCATCGCACGCCGCATCAACGACCTGCGTGGCGTGTATCGCATCGAGGTGACGCGGTACAGGCCGAGGCGTAGCGACCGGCAGAACCGATATATGTGGCCTTGCATGGTGCAGCCGTTCGCACAGTTCCTCCGCGACCAGGGCGAGGAATACACGGACCAGCAGGCGCATGAACTGCTCAAGGCGAAGTTCCTACGCAAGACGGTAGAGATCAAGGGCGAGCGACTGGATGTGGTGGGCAGCACCACCGAGCTTGATACGTCGCAGTTCAACGAGTATCTAGACAAAGTGGCGGCATGGCTGGCTGATATGTTCGACATCATCGTGCCAGAGCCGAGTGAATATCGAGAGACGGGATAACCCTGGCGAAAGGTTAATGATGAGTGACAATACCTGTAATGCTTGCAAGCACTGGACCGGGCGTGTGACAAGCCCGGCAGACACCCAATTCACATGCCTGCACGTTAGCGTCGGAAGCAACCCACCAGACAAGCGTTTTACTGGCGGGCATCGAACTGGCCCGGCTGATGGCGTGTCGGAGTACGAGTCAGACATTTACACGGGCGGGTTGTTCCGCTGCGTACATTTTACAACGAAAGGAACACGATGAGTAAGCATGATTTTCAGGAAGGTAACTGGGTCTCATCCAGGTGTGGCGGGCGTTTTGCATTTCGCCGCTAGCGCCGGGCAGTGAATGAGCTTGCCTCGCCGGTAGCGACCTTCAATAGGGGTGAGGCCATCCACCGTGCGGGCAAGCCCAACATCCCTAAGCCGCTGCATCATGCCCTTAAACGTGTCACTACCACGGCAGACGCCGCAACGCTTGGCCCAACCCAGAGCCGTGTCGTAGTCGCCGCCCGGCTTAGGTAGGTCGTCGCGTGATGCAGATGCCATCAACTCGTCAAGCGTCATGGCGTCGATCTTTGCGGCTAGGTTAGTAAGCTCGCTCAAAACGGGAACTCCTTTGGGATGTGCCACTTGCCAGCTACCGGACGCACGGAACGGATGTGAACCTTGCCGCCGTCTTCCTTCCAGCCATAAAGGAAGCCATGCGCCCACCGGAAAGACGCTGTGCGGCGTCGGTTGTAGCCGAGGTCTAGTTGGCACATACAGCCACAGGTGCGGCCAACGGGCCTGTCAACGCGACGTGCGGGCGACTCTTGGAACTGGTGTACGTGGCCCATCACGGCATTGCCATATTCCATAGCTAAGTGGTAGGCGACGTGCATGCCGTGACCGTAGCCATGCAAAAACGCGGTGTCTCCATACTGGAATACGCCGCGTTCAATGTCATAGGGAAACGACTGGCATCCAATAATGTCTAGCTGATCCATGATGCCGTTGTAGAGCAGCTTGTAATACTCCCGCTTATCCCCGTCACTGCTTTCGATGGCGTCGAGGATGCGGGCGTCGTGGTTGCCCCAAAGCATGTGCGTGGGGCTGTAGTCGCGCAGCCAGGACTCGCCAGCGGCAACGTCATCCTTGACAGCCTCCGCCTTTTCTGTGTCGCTCGCCCCCTTGCGTAATGCCCGAAAGTCGAACACGTCGCCGCCGTCGATGCGAACGGTGGGCTTGAACACGTCGCAGAACTCAAGGGCGGCGTCGCGTGCAGCCGGGTCGATCATATCGCCGTGTGTGTCGGTTATGAATGTGAACCGTTCCATTATGATTCCCTTTCGGCTTGGATTCGCTTCTTCGCTATCTCAAAGTATTCGGCGTCTTTTTCGATGCCGACGAAGTTGCGGCCCTGTTCCAATGCCATCTTGCCCGTCGTGCCCGATCCGAGGAACGGGCCGAACACGGTGTCGCCGGGGTGGAGGTCAATCATTTGCCGCCTCCAACTCAAGCTCCAGCATCGCCATCGCCCGCCACGCGAGGTGCGCGTCATGCAAAAACCCATCGCCATCCTTCGTCCCGGACTCCATTAGGTGTCTTGCAGCGCAGTCATGGTGGTCGCTGCTCTTTTCCCTTGACCATCTCATGGATTCTCCGGGATTATGCTTTTCGTTTGCCGCTTTCGATAGTCGCGCCACCTCCGCACAGGCCCGTGGGAAATACATCAATAGGCCGCTGTAGATCGGTATGCCCTTGCGGGCCTGTGAATCCGTGGGTAACAGGCTTGCAGGCTTCGCCTCAACAGCGGGCCATTTCACCTCCTCGTCACACACGAGGCTAGGCGGCTCCAGCACGCCCTGCTCAAAGAACTCATGCGGGCCGCACGCTGCGTGGATCTGCTCTCGCTTGGCCCCCTGCGAGGTCGTCCAACCGCGAAGCATGTAGATGGCATCGCAAGTATCAAGTGCCTCCAGGTCGCGTGCCATCGTATCCTCGTAGTCCATGCCGTGTGGCATCTCGTTCCAGTCGTGGTCTTCGGGGAGGTGCGACATCAGAAAGCCTGCCTCGATGTCCAGCCTCGCGGGGCTGACCACATCGTGGCCGAGGTCTTTTAGATGCTGCTCTGCTTCGTGGAAGGCGGGAAAGTTGTAGAACTCCCTCCCTCTCATCGGTCCTGCAATGTAGATGCGCATTACTCGCCCCCGTTCTTGTCAGATGTGACAATGCCGGACTTCAGCAACAGCCAAGGCACGCCAGTCGAAAAAAGGACTAATGCCAACACAAGAGACCATATAGGCCAACAGGCCGCTGCGAAAATTGCACATAAATCGCTTGGCTCCCATGTACACTTGCCCTTCCTTGCGTATGCCTGTGCTAGTCGGTACCACCAGAGGCACATGGTTATAGCAAAGCCAGCAAGATACAACGCCCCTATAACAGTTTCTACGTTCATCACTTTCCTTTCGTCTGTTCCCGCCACCCCTCGCCATGCAGAGCTTCTGCAAGGTGGGTGGCTGTTTCTGTTACCTGTTCCTCTGTCAACTCTGGATGCTCGGCGTGCAGTAGCTCATGGATCAGCGTATCCAACTTAGCCTTGCCCTTGAGGCGGTCATCTAGCCATATGGAGTATTCATCGGGCCAGTGTTCGTAGTCCATCAAGCGGTCGGGCATCGTCATCATGCCCAGCATCCCGCCGTATTCAATGGTGAACTCGCCATGCCGTAGCTTATATTTCTTAGGCATCGTTCCCCCGTGTGGCTGACAACCCGCCAAGGCGATAGCCAATATCGTATATGATTAGGCCCGCGAGTGATACCATCAAGACAGCGTGGAAGTATTCCATCAATCGGCGTCCTCATCTATGTCAAGTTCATGCGTAGACACCTGCCGCGTCTCCTGGCCGGAGGCACCGCAGTAGGTGATGGGTGGTTCGTTTTGCTCAGCGGCCCACTTGCGTACTTCTCGCTGCACAGCAATCAAGCACACGGGGCAGTATAGATAGGTTGGCTTGACCGGAAACGCCTCGCATTGCTTGCACAGTTTGGGCATGGCGAGATTGTAGTGGGTTTGGGCGGGGGTGTCAAGGCTTGTCGTAGGGTACGAGCCTATTTAGCTTGGCCTGTCGCTTTTTACACCCGCCGCACGGCTGGATGCCGATGGCCTTGGTTGCTTTGGCTATGGTGTCGCCGAGGCCGCGAGATGGGAGGTTGTCCGCCGTCACACCATGCGGGCAGTCGAAGTCACGCACGCCGGTCACTCGCTCCCGCCAGTCGGCGTCGGTGCGGCATGTCGCGCAGTGGGCGCGGGTGTGGCAGGCGAGGGGCTTGAGTTGCTTGAGTTTGATTGTCATACGCATACCACCGTGGCGGTGCCGTCATATCCTGCGGCGACCTCAACCCCAAAAGCAACAACAGAACCGCAATCGCCAGACACAGCCGCGTCATTGGTGAACGATGGCACGGTCGCGCAAAGCTGGTCGCCGCCGTCGGTGTCTCCGTCTTGCGTATCCCTGAAAAGTTCGTCATTGCCAACCGGAGGGGCTACCAATAGCACCCGAAGCTCCCAAGTTGTGCCTGACCGCTCAAGCTCAATTTCCACGTCAACCGACGTGGTGCGTGAAGCCGAGCCGCATGACCCGTCATCGGTAGAGTGCTCGACGTACTCCACCGCGTCCGCTTCTGTATAAGCCCAGATACAACTTGAGTCCTGCGAAAGCGTGAAGGCTGCGTTCAGGTCAAATCCGCCCTTGTAAGACACGTCAACATCAACGCCCGCGTTGTCATTGAGATAGCACCCGCACAGGGTCACCCCGCTAAACGTCACCGTGTACTGGCTCGGCGTGGTGTCGTCGCAGTGGGTACAGGACGTCAAGCTGGCGGTGCAGCCCCCGCAGCAGTCCGGGCAGTCACTCGATGCGTCCACCAGCCTGATCTTGCCGGTGGCGTCCAGTGCGATCGTGCCGTCGTCGTTGAGTAGGACGTCACCCTGAGCCATTACGGGCACTCCGCGGTGTCAACCCACTTGATCGTGCCGTTGTCGTTGACGAGGACTTGCTTCTTCGCACCGTCGTAGCCATTCACGTCGGCGAAGTTGGCCTGTAGTGTCACCTCGGCTTGGTCGTTTACCGCGTCAGCCACCGCGTTGGCCTCGATGCCGACAATCATGCCGGTGTGGGAAGCCTCAATAAACAAAAGTTCCCAAGAGCAATCGTCAGCCGTGACGCTCGTTCCGTTGGAGCCGGTCACTACGTTGTAGGTGGCAGTGCAGCCGCTTCCGCTGCCGGGGAAGTCGAAGTTGGGGTCATGTTCAATCAGGACCGGCGTGTCGCCAGCGGCAACCGCACCGCCCGCCGCGTCACATCGCCGCCCGGAGTCGTCAAAGGACAGGACGACATCAGCCGTGCCATTGTTGATTAGGATGCCGTCGCCCGGCGAAAACGTCACCGTACTGTCTTGGGCCTGCGGCTGGTTCAGCTTGATAGTCACAAACTCAGGGTCGGGAGCCGCCTCCGCCGTCAGCACCATCGAGATGTGCAAGTCTTTGACGTTATCAACTGGATCGGCCCGGATGTCCTTGACCGTCTCCGCACTAATCGTCTTGAGGAAGCCCGACGCATCAGTCTCCATCTCTCGGTTGGCAATCGTCACCCGGCTGTCGGACATCTTGACGCGGGCCACGTCGTACTCAACGCCAAGCGTGCCGCCTTGGTTCTCAACGTCCCAGTCGTCCGTGTCGGCGTCATGCAGAACGTCGAGCAGTTCCTTGGCCGTGCCGCTGTAGCCGTCAGGGATGATGAACTTGTATACATGATCGCCGTCAGCAGCTGTGGGGCCGAGGTCGAACACGATCAGCTTGGTGTCCACTGGCACGCCCTTGCGCTCGTTCAGTGCTTGGGCGTCTGTAGGCGTCCGCCCGCCCGACAAGACATCACCATTTGCGTCAAGCTCGGCGATGGTGTGATCGGCGCTGCCGCTGCTGGACGCGGTGACCTTGGCGTGGAATATCCCCTTGTTGTCAGGCACAACATACCAGACGCCCGTGCCGTCCGCGCCATGCCTAAACCCTAGCGTCACCAGGTCATCAACGCCGCGTGCCTGCCCATCAATAGCCCGCACCTTGTCCGGGTTGCCCGTTTCGCCATCCCATAGCCTGCCGCTCGGCAAGTCCACCATGTCGGACTCGGCCTCATCCCAATACTGCTCTTGCACCGAAAGAAGTAGCGGGTCCGTTGCGTCTACCGCCGTGACCCGGCCAATGATAAAAGCCTCTGGCCCTACGCCCGGCCTACGCCTGCGGGCCTTCGGGCCAGCGTACAGCGGGTCGTTGGCCTCTACCGTCCGCACGGCGTCAACGATACGCTTCGCCCCTTGCTTTGTGAATCCGTGTGTTGTCATGCGGTGATCGTGACTGCGGTGTTAAACGTATCGGTCAGGGTGACGTTGGCAGACAGCTTCGCAGTGCCGCCCGTCTGCGTGAGGGTAACGGACTTAGCCCGCCCGTCGCGTTCACTGTCGAAGATGCCGCCGTAAAGGTTGACCGTAGCTGTGCCGGTGCCGTCGTTGTAGAACGTGCCGCCGTACTGGTTCAGCGTGTAGGCGTCTGCTCCCTTTTGGGTAACCACGCCGCCGCTCTGGTTGATCGTGGTCACCGCAGCACCCAAGTCCTCCAGCGTGCCGCCCTCGATCTGGATGGTGCCTACCGTACAGGCCGCGTCGATAATGACCGTAGCATCAGACCGC
>Ga0208298_1000444_pt1 | contig 17935 bp, 19 predicted proteins | sample 14BtaG_FD_184088 | JGI IMG/M metagenome (GOLD analysis project Ga0208298, IMG submission 184088) | Marine viral communities from the Subarctic Pacific Ocean - 14B_ETSP_OMZ_AT15311_CsCl metaG (SPAdes) (version 2) | ecosystem: Environmental > Aquatic > Marine > Oceanic | place: Pacific Ocean... | reverse complement strand
GTTATCGTAATTTTCTTTTTGCGCAGTTTCTGCAATGCCTAAATCTGTTTCTGATTGTGCTAAAGCAGCTACATTAGCTAATATTTGGTCTGCATTTGATGCAGATAAAAAGTTTCCAAACTCTTCCGTAGTGCCTTTCATAACTTCATCAACAAAGTTTTGCATATACGCACTTTGGTCTTCTGCATCTATATATGCAGTTACATTAAACTCTGGTATTTCGTAAGATTCTATCTTATTTATTCTAGCTTGTAAATTAGCAGCATTCTGTGATGATGCACCTTCATTTTGTATTGCAATATCTCTAGCATTTTCTGCTGTAGTAATTGCTAAATTTTTAGAAGTTAAAGTATTTATTTCCGATAGCTTTGAATTGTATATAGCATTTGCTAAATTAATCTCGTATTGCTCTTGTCCTTCAGATAATTCGGATGCAGTAATTTGATTTAACCTAGTCTGCAATTCAGTATCTAAATCAGTTATGTTATTAGCAGTTACTGTAAATACACCTAAATTTACAAAGTCGCTTGTGGCTTCTGCTTGTGCATCAAGTATTAATTGCTGCGATGTCTCATCTAATTCAATAAAAGCTTTTCTTGACTTAAATAAATCAAATGCACTATCTTTTAAAAATTCTTTAGTACTGAAATCAAAATTAGTATTATCAATAAAATCTAGCCTATCTTGGTAAGCTTCACCTAGTGTATCAATGTCATCAAAACCTGTTACCACAAAGTCTGGCAAATCATAAAAAGATGTTACAGGAGCTTCATAGTCTATTGGTGTACTTAAATCAATTTCTTCAATGGCTGCATATTCTTCAGACTCTATCCAATTTGGTTCATTATTAGAATTGTAAAATATTGAGTCTCTTTGCCATTGAGCTAATACATCATCCTCTGTAGTGTAGTCTCCAAAAGGTTGACCTGTAAGAGGGTCATAGCCCGTAGGTGGTGTAGGTGGATTTGTCGCTAAGTAATATGACCAATCTAAATCTTCCGCTTCTTGCTTTGTAATTTTACCTTGTTCAAGTAAGCTTTTTAAAACTTTAGCTCTGTCGTCAGAATTTGTGTAAAGAGGACTATAGCTTTGACCAGGAGTAATATTATACGAACCATCTGAATATCCACCAGTTGTCCATGGTTTATATTTTAGTTCATCGTAAGAATATTCTCTAAATAAATATTCTCCTGTATTCGGATTAAGTCTATTAGGGTCATAATACTCCGTAAAACCATAAAAAGTATCTGCAACAACAAGAGGTACTCCATTTTCTTCTTCTATGACTTCAAATGGTCTTAGCTCAAATATACTTTCTTCTGTATAATTTTCATCGTATGCTTCGTTTGTTTGTAATACATCGAAGTTTTCATCGGTATAACCATTGAGCATTAACATATACTCAAGAGTAGGAGTTTTCCAACCACCTTGACCAAAGCTACCTCCTGGTGTATTCCAAGAATGCGCTATTGCTATTTGGTCTGTTCTTGAACCATACCTAGTTATAGGCGAATCCGTTCCAGGTAAAAGATAATCGCTTTGATTAAAATCTTTTAATTCTTCATCTGTTAGACCTGCGTATTTTTTTAAGTAAAAATCCCCTAGTTCTAAATCAATCGAGTGCAAAACATTCCTATTGTTGCCTCCTCCAAAAAGTGAAGAATCACTAGTTACTAAGTCTCTTAACTCTTTGTATTCTAATTTACCAGTAAGAGCTAATTCCTTTAATATTTCTTTATTTAGTGTTCTATCAGAGTTCCTTAAATCTTCTGCTGATAAACTTGGAAACGTATATAGGTCATCTCTAGTGCCAGGCTCATCAAACAATCTAGCTTGTTCAAATTCATATGTTACACCCGACATAGGGTCATAAACAAATTCATCACCTTGCTCGTTTGTTCTGTAATCAAAATAACTGGCTACTGCAGGTACGTCTCTCATAACAATATAATCTTCCTCTTCTACATAATTGGTTGCAAAAAAACTTGCATCCGATGTAATCTCAAAGTCTACACCCTCTGTAAATTGCGTACCTTCCGCACCTTCACTTATTAAGTAATCAAAACCTGCTTCGTATTCTGAATCCGTAATGTCTGGAAATGTTTCTTTTAATCTATTTATTGTTTCTAAATCAAAATAAAATTCATTGTTTTCTCCAAATCCCACTTTGTCATTTACTTCAAATGTTCCCCCTAGTTGTTTGTACAAAACATCAAGTCCGTTTTCTGGGTCATATTTTTCTCCTCTATCTATTGAACTTTGTACTTGGTCATTTAGTACAGCTATGATTTCCGCAGGTTGCATTCTATCCATAGGCTTGTTGGTAATTTCTTCTAGATAAGAACTTAAAGAAGATAAATATTTAGCAGACAAGCCACCTTTATTAGCGCTATCTAGTAAGACATCAAAACCAGTCTTACTAGGCTCGGATACTGAATCGTCTTCAAAGTAATTATCTAATGTACTTCTCCAATAAGATATATCTGCTTCTTGTACATTATTAGGGTCTATACCTTTATTTTCTAAATACCTTACCCAATCCTTTGCACTTTGCGGACCCATTGCTGCTGAAATGCCATTAGCTAAACCCGATACTGGATAACCTTTAAAAATAGCATTATCTATAATCATTTGAGTTAAACCAGGACCGAATATCTTTTGACCCGCTACTCCAAGTCCTTGAACATATGAGCTTATACTATCAAGCATCCCTATTGCACCAGTTCTTCTGTTTGATTCTACTCCTTCAAATTTACCTTCTTCTGATTGCTCTTGTACTGCATCTAAAATATTACCTTCCAATAAAGCATCAGCAATGTTTTCAAATATATTTTCACCAGTTGGGTCAAATTTTCCTAACTGTGTACCACCCATTCCCGCTAATGATAATGTTGCTTCTGGGTTGTGAAAAGGCATTAAGTATTTAGTTTTATCTGCTATTCCTTCTAGAATTGGTTCTCCATCTTTATCAACAAATTTTTGATTAAGTATCTCAGCCGCCATTTCGTGAATATTTAAATTAGGAAAATCAAATCCTAATCCAGTTAACTTATTAGCTATTCTCTCTACACCATTTACTACATAATTGTAACCCGCTTGAGTAACATATAAAGATGTTCCTACGCCAGACATACCTAGCAAATCTAAAGCAACAGCTATAAAATAACCAGATGAACTTATAGTTTCTCCTGTGTTTTGACCAAATGATAAATCTATTTTATTAATAGAATCGTTTACATCATCTTCTGTTATTTTATCTACTCCATAAGCAAAGTCATTTATTAAATCTTGGTCTACTATATATTTACCAAAATCTGGATTTGACACTACATCTCCGTATCCCACAGATTCTGGAGTATAACCCATAGATTCATCTAATGTAATAGTTTCTCTTTCATCTATTATATCTGGGTTATTAAATCTTCCATCATAATAGTCACTATCAACGAAATCTTGTAAAGCTACATTAAACCTATTTCTAAAATCTTCTAAATCAGCTAATTGATTTATTTCTCTTATTTCTGCATTACTAAATCCGTAAGCTTTTGAAACAGTATTTTGTATATTATCAGAAGCTCTCTTGTGTTGCAAGTAGTCTAATTCTTTTACAAAAGTTCTTAAATAAACTTCTGCTTCTCCTAAGTTTTTAGGGTCGGAATAAATGTCTAATATTTTTTGCCTTGTAACAGATGGGTTTGCATCTGGAGTAACTTCTCCATTTTGACTTAAATCTAATAAACCATCTTCACCAAAAGCATCACTAACAAGTTTGTCTGCATCAATTCCTATAGAATTTAAATAAGACTTATCTTCAATAGTAAAAGCGTCAGTAAATATATCTTTATCTAATACATTGAAAACAGCATTAACTTCATCAAAGCCTAAAGAAAATCCACCATAACCTAAGTTTTCGGTTTCGGTGATACCCATGTTACCTAAGTCTGTTTCAAATTCTTGAAAATCGAAACCTCCCCCAGATAAACTTCCGTCAAAATTTAATCCTTCTGGCATCCACCAAGTGTTACTCGGTGAATAAGTATCCATCATCCAGTCATAACCGTCTTGACTGCCGTATCCCATATTATTCTCCTACTGCTGTATAATAAATTTTGTCTACGCCTGCAGGGTGATTTACTACTGCCTGCGTTAAGCTTACAGATTTTAATGAAATACTATTTGTAAATACTACATCATCGTTTTCAAGACCTGTAAGCTGTACTGAAAAAACTGTATCAAAGGCTATAGTGCTATCAAATGTTATTGTTGATTGTGTAACTGTTCCATCGGAAGGTGCTACTTCTCCGAACTTCATTATTAAACCATTAGGAAATTTAGTATACTTGCTACTATTATCAACTGCCGCAGGTAACAATCCAGGGTTGGAATCTACATAAGCTTTAGTAGCTTTAGCACTAGGTATAGTATCATCATTAGAACTTACTACAGATAAGTCTGTATCAATGTCTACTTCTTCAACTACTCCAGTTCCTGCGGTTGTTCTACCTAATAATTTAGCAGTCGCTGAAACATATTGCATTTTTGCGTATGTTACCCCAGTTGTAGTGTTTGTAGAATCTGGAAGCTTTACGGTAGTAATAGCATCATCTGCTATTTTAGCAGTAGTTACTCCTGTAGTTTCACTTGTACTTGTTTCTATTAAAGAAGTAGTAATAGCGCCATTAGTAATTGTAACTACTCCTGTATTTACAGTAAATGTATTACTAAACGAATCACTTGCTAAAAGTAAAGTGTCTGTAATATCATTAAGAGATGTAGCCGTAATGGTATCCCCATTTGAGAAATTGTTTTTACCTGTAAATTTTGCCATATTATTCTGCTTTGTTTTGTGAACGGAAAGTTAAAGCTCCCGCAACTTTAAATTGATAAAGCTCAAACCTGCCTACTGGATTGGATATTGTTGCTTCTAAACCATAAGCTCGTTTGTTACCTATTCTACCACGGAAGGAAATACCCTTTTCATTATTATCTGCGGGCATTGTAAAATTAGTAACATTGCTTTCAGTATCTCTATTAAAAGTGTAAAATATAACTTGAGATGTTGCATCTACTCCTACTGAGTTCATATTACCCATTACTATCTCAAAGTTATTCCATTTTTTTCTATCTATAGTTTTTAAATTATATTGTCTAGTTCTTAATTCTGTAGAAATATTGTCTAGCTCTGTAGAACCACCAATTTCTGTTATTGTAGAATCTTGAGTATCTGTAGAAGAAGCTTCTAGTCTATGAACACCCCCTTGGGAATTGACTGCATATACTCCTCGCTTGTCGCTTTTTCCTGCAACAATTAATTTATCTATAGTAAAATCAGCATTACCATAGCCGTCTATGCTTTCCCAAGCTTTATTTAAAAAGTTATAAACTAAAACTATCTTATTAGATGTAGAAAGAATACTAGCAGGAACTGCAATATAATATCTATTATCAAAATAAACCGCTGATGAAAATTTAGCTGCTTGAGAAAATTTTGGACCAGACATACTATTGTCTATTGCTGCACTTAAAGGAATATCATTACCTCTTAAATTATACAAATCTTGGAAGCTAACACCGTATACACCATTGTCAGACAAGAATAATATTTGATTACCTACTTGAACTATAGTATCTTTAGCCAAGCATCCTACTTCTTTTGTCAAGCTTTGTACTCTTGCTTCTTGAAAGTTAAAGCTATCAACTCCAGTTATTACAGAAATACTTTTTCTGTTAAAAACAAGTAACTTATCTTCAGCAAAAGAAAAAGCGGCAACAAAACTATCATTCTGTCCACCTGCAGTAACAAATGTTCCGTATGTAGTATCAAATTTTTCTGAGTTAAATGGAAAAGAAATTAACAATTCGTCAGTTACATCTCTTGCTGTATAGCTATCGTCTCCTGCATCAACTGTAAACTTATATGGTACCACCAATCTATTACGATGAACTATCGCATCTCCAGGTGCAGGAGCGTGTGTAAATCCTGCTCCTCCAGATACTCTGCCTATAATAGAAACATTTTTATTAGCTGCTTCTTCTGGTACTTCTGCGTAAAAACTTACACTTGTAGTAGTAGCTGATGCCACTTGATATCCAGCATCTACATCAAGTCCTGTCATATTAGATTCTACAATAACAATTTCATCTCCTGTAGTTAATGCTCCGAATCCAGTATTGGTAATAGTTCCTACTGTAACTAAACCATCTGCAGCAGCCGTAGTATGATTGCTTGCTTTAATTGTAGGTTGTGTAAATGTACCACTTTCTTCTTTAGTAAAAGCATTAGAAAAATTTAAATCCCAAGACATAGGAACGTGACCCTCTTCAAAAATAAAAACTTTATCAAAAGCTTGTATTACAGTTGCTCGGTCTTCATTAATTACATGACCTCCAGGGTAATTAATCGTTGTGCTAGTACCGTCACTAATTTTAACTGCTACTGCATTTGCTGTACCTGCTAACAATATATATTCTTCATTATCATTACTTGGGTCTATAAAATTATTAGAACCTACTACTCGTGTATTTTGTGCATTTGATAATTTAGGTGCGCCTATAGTTGGTGTACCACTTACAGCACCTGTAGTTGTAACAGGAATATTTATGCTTATTTCGGTAGCACTTACTCTAGTAGCTATATAGTTGCTTCCCGAAACGTATCCTACTACATTATTAATAGTGCCTGTAACAGATACTAAAGTATTATTTATAATACCATTAGAAGCATCTGTGCCTGTAGTCGTTGTGATTCCTGCAAATGTAAGAACTCCACTAGACTCAGTAGTGCCTGTAGCGGCATCATCTACATATAAATTAAAAGGTAATACTAAAGCAGTATTAGTATCTACAGTAAAAGGAGCAGCTAAAACATTTACTGCATTTCTTTTTTGTGCTAAACCTCCAAGCCCAAATCTAACATTATTAGCCACTTGAAACATACCAGGCTCTAACGAATCGGGTCTTGAACGATTGTTAAAACCTTTAAAGTTGCTGTCTAAGTCTTCAAGTATTTGGTCATCAGTAGCACCATATGTATCGTAGCGAGCCATTCATTCTAACCACGCATTCCTGGCATTGGAGGACGAGGCATACCTCCACCTTGTCCCATTTGAGGGCGAGGCATAGGAGGACGTGGCATAGCACCACCTTGAGCCATTTGAGGTCTACCTTGTGGGGCTTGTGGTCTCGCTTGTGGTCGTGCTTGTGGTCGTGCTTGTGCAGGTCCACCAGATAGCTTTTTCTCTAATGCAGAGATACGTTGCTCTAGCTTTGCCATTTTGCTACCACCTGTAGCCTTTGGGGCTTTGGGGCTTTTTGCAGAAGTTTTCTTTTTAGCTGTTTTTTTAGGGGCCATGTTATTTTTTCTTTTTCATTGCACGCCCTTTAGACTTAGCAGCCTTTGATGGTCGTCCAACTTTTGTTCCGTATGTTCCTTTTCCGTAGGGCATGATATTATTTGATTTGAGATGAACCAAAGTAGAATCCTACAATGGCGAGTAAAGTTTGTCTAACTTCGGGTAGTATAACATAACCTGCAAGAGTTTCCCAAGTTGACCATTGAAAAAATAAAAAGTTTTTTGCCTCTAGTACAGTTACACCTCTGTCAGTAAATGCTAAAATAAAGGGTACTAATATAAGTGCAAATAAAATAGCTCCTACAATAGTTCTTCTTACTATGACCCCACCGTTCCTAGCAGCGGCTCTATCTGCACTAGAGTCAGCCATATCTTGCTTTTCTAGAATTGTTTGTACAGTTGCCTTCTGAGCTTCTACTAAACTCCCAATAAGCTTAAATACAAAACCCATTGCACTACCTAATCCTAATGCTTGTAAATCGTCCATTATTTTTTACTCCTTACTTTTGCCGCAGGTGTATTCTTTACTACGGTTTTTTTACTTTGTTTCTTTTTCTTTGCAGTAGCTGCTCGCTGAGACTGCGATAAACTCTTGGCTTTAGCCATTGGAAGGCATCTGTCTGGTTTTTTCTTGTTTTTAGATGTACCGCAAGCCCCTTTAATCTTTCCGTCAGTTCCGATGCGAACCCAATTTTGGTCTCTCCATTTTTTAAGTTCACCCATTACTTCTTCTTTCTTTTCTTACCCTTTGCTCCTTTAGCGTAATTAGGGTCTTTGCAATACTTAGATGCAGCCATATTAGCATAAGCACTAGGGTATGTATCAAATGTACGCCTAGCCCAAGCTTTACCTGCAGAGCATATTTTATTTCCTTTTTTCTTAGAAGCCATTAAACTTTCCTCCGTTTGTATGAAACAGTTTTTCTTTGTGGTACTGCCTTGGCAGCGCATTCTGAACAACAAGCACCTTTCATTAGCATTTCCATCTCCTTCTGGCTTGTCTTAATCTTGAGTTAGGGTCTTTCGCAGCTTTAGGAAACTTCTTCATTTGTCCTGCACTTCTAGCGCAATAAGACTTTCTACGCTTTGCATCCTTGCTACCTTTCTTAGGATTGCCTGTAACGGCAGTTTTGAGCTTAGACCCAGGGTTCTTACGCTTGTAAGCTTCTACCCCTTTCTTGGTCATTCCTGCACCTTGCTTGGTTGGTCTATAGTTACCACCCTTGCTAGTCGTACGTCTAATCGGATTTTCCTTTTTTCTGCTCATCTATAAGTTTTTTTATTCCTAAAATTGTATGCACTATTGTACCAACCGATGCAATACTAGCTAATATTAAACTTATATCCATTAAACCCCAAGATGCTAATACACCAAAAAAAGATACCGATAGTCTATTAGCCAAGTCTTCCATTATACATTTACAGTTGTTAAAATTAATAATTCTTCTTCATTCGTAAGAGTTGTGTACTCGGTAACATCTAATGCCCATTTAGAATCGGCAGTTATAAACGGGTAGGAAACATATTTCATTTTCCAATGTGGATTTTCCCACCAAGGAAGTCCTACTGCTCTACCTTCCTCTTCTGCCTTAACTAAAGCTTCTTCAATTGTATCGTATATTATAAATTTGTACATACTATAAAGCGTCTATTTCTGTGTTTAAGGTAGTAACATCATCAGCACTTAGTCCTTCAGCAAACATCATCGCAGTTTGAAATCTAAACTCCCTGTGTCCTAATGTATATTCTTCTAATTCTATAGCAGTTGAAATTGTTGTTGTATCTGCATCAACTATTTCTGTAGTTCCTTGATAAGCATTTAGCTCTGTAGTAGTCCCACTTGCTTTTTTTATAACTCCTGTATAATTTCTTAAAGTGCCGTCAACTGCATCATCGCTCATTGAGTCAAATAATGTGTAAGAATCATCTCTTACAGAAACTCCAATATATTGTGTTCCAACAGTTATATTTAAAGCTTTATGCCTGTCATTTAAGAAAACTGTAGGATTACCGTCTCTAATTCCAAAAATGCCTGTTTTAGCAGATGCAGGAGAAAATACATGGTCTTTCATATTCAACAATAAAGTGACTCCTTGACCTACTGAATTTCCTCCAAATGTAGAGTTTATATCCGAATCATTAGTTGTAGTTCTTAAATAAGAGATAACATAAGGATTCGGTTTGTAATTTAGCCCCATATTTGCAGAAGCGTCATATTTCGGAGCAATTCCTGTTGTAGAAGTAAAATCAACGAATCCTTTTTGGTCGTACATTGCAGTAACTAAAGTATCCCCACTTGAGTACCAAGAAGTATAAGTGCCATCAGTTAATTCTGTTGCAGTAAAATCTTTGCTAGTTGGACTTGATGCTGAATTATAAAACTGAACAACATTTCCTCCCGTTCCAAGTACATCCTTAAAACTAAATATTGATGTTGCCCTACTTGCAATAGTAGCAGGTATAGGACCAGGTCTTGATTTACCACGTAAGCCGTTCCATGCAGAAGCAAGGCTACCGCTTAGTGTACCAACCGCAGAACCTAATAGCGTTCTCTCCATTAGTCAGTAAATTCTGTAGCGGCTATAATAGCTGTACCTGCAACTGAGATAAACTTAGCAGCTTGGGCTGTTTCTATATTCCAGGTGTAACTTCTTTCTGCATATAGAACGTGTCCTACTGAAGCACTAGGTGTTTCCCCTGTGAAGGTTACATATACATTGTTATCTTGTACATCTAATACAAGGTAACGAGTTCGGTCATCATATGTAGTTTGAAACTCCGTTGCTGAACCTGTGGTTACAGACAGCATCTCCATCGTTCCTACAGAGTTATTTACAAATGGATATAAGTTTGATACTCTTGAGTTTGGCATAATTATCGTGATTGTCTATTGACATAAGTTGAAAATCTCATGTTTGCGTTGTTATTGTTGCTGATTATATCATTGCGTTCAAGTTGCAAATCTAATGCACCTTTAGCAGTTTGTTCTTCTAAAAGTGCTTTTTGATGCTGACCATCCATACGTAAAAAATCTGCATATGCAGTATGAGCAATAAATGCAAAAAACTCTTCTGGAACTTCTTCTGTAGATGTATCGTAATCAGAACTTGTAGTAAAAGCAGTAAATGGTTTTTTATAAGTTACATAGGCATAACCAGTTGCACTAGAATTATTGTCAAAGTTTAAAATTTCTGCACCGTCTTTAGTGACGATAAAATCATATTCATCTGCCCCTTGACTTAAATATGGTTCGGTTCGATGTATTCTTATAAATTCTCCTATTGTTTGTAAGCTTAATGATGTTACTGCACTATTTAATATAGGCAAAGAAAGACTTGCAAACTGTACTAAATTTAAGGAATCAAAAGTTTTTGCTATTGCATCAGTTCCTCCTAATCCAGAGCCTCTCCAAGCTTTTACTTTTTCTGGAGAATCATATACTCCGTCATCTAAATAATTTGTTCCCGTATAGTCCTGTATAGAATCATCAGTAGAACTGCTATATGTAATTACACCTGTAATGGGGTTAGTTGTAAAAACTGTATCACTAACAATAGCCGCCCAATATTTATCGCCAGTTCCCATACTTCTAACATAGCCATAATTTTTATCTGCTGTATCTAAATAAAAATTAATTCCATTTTGGTCTTTACCTAAAACTGTAAAGTAATTACTACCTTGTTTAAAACTGCTTACAGGTCTTTTTTCGCCTGTAACCAAATATCGAACCCATATAGGACTCTCATTGTAAGCTTGAAAAAACCTACGGTTAATAAATCTAGATATATCATTTTGTTCTTCAGCAGTAAATGAATCAACACCTGCTAATGATTTTATTAACTTAAATAAACTTCCGTAAGTTCTAGTTTGCATTATATTTTATTGGGCGACAAATCAGAAAAATTCTTCTGATAATATTGTAAAAAATTCTTAGAATGCACTTCCTCGTGTCCGTACTTACCTGTAAGTCTAAAAAATTCTCTTGCAGGCATTGTTGCTACGCATCGACCCAGAACAGGGTGCGTTTTTCCTTTAGTGTCTTGTGCTTCTTTTCGTGCTTGTTGTACACGCAAATGCTCGGTTTCTTTTTCTAACTTGAAACCACTTTTAATTTCATTCATAAAAGCTTCGTCCAACTCTCCGTCAGTAAAGCTTCTAGGTATATCTGTAATGATGTCTGACATAAATAAAATGGCAGGGGGCTTTCGCCCCCGAACCAAAATAATATTATCCGTTTAAACGTCTAATAGCTAATTGAAGTGTAAGTTTACCAGAGGTACTTCCATCCAATGCTGATGCTGAGATAACAGTAATGTTACCATCTGCAGCTGCTACAATTTTAGTATTGTTAGCATCTCCACCATCATCAAGAGATGAACCTGTGTCTACTTTTACTTGTACAGTATTAACATTAGAGTTAAGAATAAACGCTTCTGTTACTGCAGCTCCTGCTGTTACAGTTGCATCGTATCCAACTTTAAGGTTAGAACTAACGCTGAATGCTTCAGTAATATTCAAAGCAGCGCCATAAATGACATCTCCTTCTTTAACAGGAATATCAACTTGTGTAGTTGTGTTTCCTGCTGCTGTAGTGAAGTCACCAGGTGTTAGTATAATCTTATCGGTATAACCGTCTGCGATTTCGTTAATAGTTAATCTTGACATAATTTATAATTCCTTTCTGTTAAGCTACAATTTTACCGTGTGCTGCAGGGTGGTATACACCTAGAGTCAACGCACAATCAACAAATCCACGTTCGCCACCACCTAAGTTAGGTAAGCGTGTGCTTCCCATAGGGATGAGGTCGTGAATACCAACATAGTTAGGATTGATAATATAACCATCAGCGTGGTCAGTATTTGCTCCAGTAACTGTAGCAGGTGCTGTATCTGGGTTCATATTAACAATTGACACTACTCCGTGGTCTGACTCATAGAGTTCAACAGACAACTTAATAGTTGTTTGTCCTTGCTCCATGTTTACTTGACGCATATTTGTAGCTGCATCAACATTTGCACTTAAACGAGCAAAGTCAGAAATACGTCTACGTAAGCCAGTATCAGCAACAAGCATCATATTTGAAGATTCCCCTGTTTGACGGAAGATTTCAGATAGCTGTGTATTAAGGATTGTCTCAGTATAAGCATTACCTGCGTCTGAGTTATTTGCAGTTGGTGTAGCATATGCTGCAGGAATATCGGAAGGTGTACCTGCGATAGTTGTTCCGTCAGCTAACCATTTACCTAAACCACGTAAGCCATAATTAGTTCCTGCACCGTTCTCTACAGAGCGGTCATTGTCACTAAGGATAGTAGCTTCAACGTCACGTTTAAGTTCACGAATTGCTTTTGATTCAGCTTGAGCAACTTTAGCAGGACCAACAGAGTCAACAGCTTCTTGTAAATCAGAAACCATATAATCTCTACGGAATTTTTGCACGTAGTTACCAAGACGAGCGCGTTCTGCGAATTTGTCATCGAATGTAGTGACATCTGCACCTTCAGAGACACCTGTGGTGACTGGAGCTTGCAATTTGTCTACTGTCCATTCAGAAAACGTAGCCGTAGCTTTTTTCTTAGAGGCGGATGAAAGGACTGGTGTTTCTTCTGGCGCAAGGATTGTTAAGACATCTGTCAAATCCTCACGGTTAGAAACAGCAGAACCTGGATTAGTTGTATCGAATGTATTTGAAAACGACATAATTTTTAAGTTTTACTTTCTATTTTGCTTTTGTAAGGTTCTAAGAGCTACAAAATCACTAACACTTCCAGAGGTCTGGAATTGCTTTGCAGTTTCACTAAGCTTTTTAGTTGTTCTTGGTACAGTTTTTTCAGATTTAGCTGCTACGGTAGAAGCACTTCTAGGAGGTGCGGATTTAATGGTACGAGGAGTAGTCCGAGTTGGTGGCAAAACTTTTCTGCCGTACATACTATTTGCTGCATGAGCAACTATGTATGGCATCTGTGCCGATACTTCTGGATTAATTTTTTGTAAATCGATTAACCTTTTATCGTTAATCATAGCATCGTACTTTTTGTACGCTTCGCTATTTTTATTTTTCATCCATGGTAACTCTTGTTCTGCTTTTTCTGCAAAGGCATCTCTTGCTTGAATAGCCGCGTTTTTCTTTTGTAAGGTCTGCATTTGTGCAGGTATAAACTTACGAAGAACATTTTGCGAATGCCTCATTGTTTTGCGTACTTCAGCTTTGGTTAACTCTCTACCATCTACTGTAGCAATAACATCATCGGGTGAATAGTCTCCCTTTTCGTATAACAAGTCTTCAGCCCAGTCCACAACTTCTTGCGCACTATTAGCTTGTTCTTGTAACTCTTGAGGGTTCTCGATGTGCTTTAAAGGATTATCTTTTACTACAGGAACTTTTTCTTTTTGCTCGCTTTGCAAGGTATTAAGTTTTTGTTCCATTTGTTCTAAGCGTTCTTCGGCATCCTTACGTTTTTTAGTAAGTTCGCCATAGCGTGCTACTGCACGACTATTTAACTTAGAAGATAATGATTTAAGTTCATCTTCCGATAAGTCATCTATATCTAACTGTGAAAGAACATCTGCTTTGGTTTCTTCAACTTCGGATTCGGTTGCACTCTCATTAACAACTTCTTCTTCAACTTGGGATTCCTCCGCTACTTTGGGTTCATCTTGCGATAAACCTGCCCGTTGAGCCATAAACTCTGCAGGCGTTAAACTGTTATCCGTATTTTTTTGTTCTGACTCTACGTTGTCAGTCGTGTTTTGTTCTGTCATAATTGTCCACTTTCTTTGCGCCAAAGCGATTGCGATTAAAAGTCATTATACAACCTTATACAAGCTTACTAAAAGTACCATCGTGTTTCTTACGAATGGACTCCCAATCTGACATCTGAAGTATTTGGTCATACGTTAAAATTCTACCAGAGATTTGCTTCATATTGTCACCATCTGCTTCGTGCAGTTCGGCTATAGCTTCTTCTCTTAGTGAATGTATTACAGAAATAAACACAGCAAAGTGTTCATTGTGCTGTAAGAACTTGAGGGCTTGTGCTAGACTCATTGATTAATACCTTGTGTTTGCATTGCACCCATAGATGCAGGTTGTGTACCTACTTTACCTATCTGGGCGTTTTGTGCTTGCTGTTGCATAAAGGTATATTGACCAATGTATTTTTGTAATCTAGCTTGGAAAGCTTCGTCAGCCTGCGCTCTCTGTGCAATATCTGGTTGCTTAACATAGTTTTGTATTACTTGCATTGCGACTTGCGCACCATTTGGTCTAGCAGGCATTTCAATTCCTGCAAAAATCTTAGCTAAGTCATCGGTAACATCTTGCATCATCTTATCTGCTGCTTGTTTACCTTCTTGTAAAATGCTATCTGCCATTACAGGGTCAATAGAATTAGCTACAGTTTCTAGTAAAGCATCCATATTGATACGACCAGAGCGGTCTAACTGAGTAAGCGACACTAAAGAGTTTAGTTTCTTCTCTTGTGTATCCTTGTCAGTATTCAATACATCATAAGATACTACAATATCATAGCCTTCTTCTGCACTACCTTTAGAAAATTTCATAGGGTCTGGACTACCAGTAACCTTAAAGAAAACTTCGTCTGGCCCAAATCTTTGAAAGCACTTCCAAGTCATCTGCAATACTTCTGCAGCATGATTTAAGAACTTGTCTATCAAGAATTGTCTACGTATAGGAGCTAATGGGTTTTCAAAATCTAATCCTACTAAAGCATCTGCCTGTTCCTCTAAGGTTCTTTCTATTTCTATAGAACCTGTTGGTGGTGGTGGCGTAGGTGCAAAGTCTAAATCTCCTTTTCTTCTGTAAGGAATCATTCTACCAGGACCCCAATCCGTTGGTGCTTGTCCTACTGGATGCAATATCGGAGGTAATGTAGCTAAACTGTTTCTATCTATTCTAGAATCACGCTCTACCTTTACTTGGTTCTGTATACCACGTAAAACATCTGGAATAGTCATTGTATCGTAAAGTCTTTTAGAATCTTCAGATAACTTAGTAACTACTACAGGGTAATCTTCGTATCCATTAAGTAATTCAAACTTAGCGTAAGCAGGACTTTCGTCTCCTCCACTATAATCTTTATGAAAGACTGTACAGTAAATACCTTCTGAGCCATCCTCTTCGTCAAATAATCTTTGATAACCATAAACGATTTCAATTAAATCATCTGATTCATAAATACTATCGCTTACATTGTTTGCTCTACGCCCCTCTTGTTCATTCTCTATAGAGTTTATATTGATACCTCGGTAGCGTTCAATCATTACATCTACAAAGTCTTGGTCCCATCCATCTGTTACTACTTTATTTTCTAGCTCTTGTGCTGTGTAGTACGTACGCCAAAAACAATAAGGCGCTCTTTGTGGGTCTGTTACATAGCTAGGAAAAAAGAAATCTCCATCGGGTGCAAGTGTCTTTACCTCTGGGGCATCTACTTGTCTTCTTACTGTAGGTAATTCTGCTTTACCTGTTTCCCTTAAATCTTCTATGGCCTTCTTTGCTCTTTCGGAGTTTACTCCTGGGAACGCAGCAATCATTAAGTTTATTACATTTTCTATTTCATCATTGTCTGCTATAGACTGAGCTATCTCTGGAGATGCTGTTGAAATTTGTTCAAGACTTATTTCTTGTAAAAACTTTCTGTCTTCTCTTTGCCATCCAATGTATGTAACTAAAATGCCTCGTTCTAATAAATAGTTAGCACCTAGTTCCATTTCTTTTTTGAATCTAGGTATATACCCACTAGAAATCATCCACTTTAAAAAGTTGGATACTATTCTAGCTCTAGGAATATCAGAGGTTTCTGTTGGAAATGCTCGTACGTTTGCTCTAGATACAGCAGACATAAACATAGATACAAGTCTAGTTATGCGTTCGTCAATAACATGGGACTCAATATCCGATGCACCTTCCCAAGGAAAAGCATCTGCACCGTGCTTGCGGTGGTCGCGGCTTTTCCCATTCCACCAATTACGCCTATCATCATAACTTGTTCTGCATAAGTCAAAATAATACTCAAGGTCGGCAATAGTTTTACTGTATGCCCAACGCAAAGTTTGTACGTCTGGCGTTTTGCTTACATAAGTAAGAGCTTTAGAGGCTTCTGTTTCTTCCATTGCGAAAAATTATAACACATTAATCAACACTAGGAGGCTGCACCCATTTAAATTTAGGTTCTTCTTCCTTGTTGTCTACTTCTATATAAACATACTTGCCAACTGCACTTGCTCCTTGCATTCGTCTAGGCATTAAAATCGGAATCTTTCTAAGCATTTCTTTTATGTATACATAAGAGAACTTAGGATTGGGGCAGACAGATAAAACTTTACCTCTGTATACTTGTGCTACAGGGATAGATGTATCCATTATATCTTGTCCTTCTTCGTTTATCCACGTGCTTTTACCACGTCCTGTGACCATATCTTCATCAAGATGCAATGAGGAAATTTCTAATGCTTTATCAAAAGAAATCCCCATTTCATCCGCTATTTCTGTTAGTTTTCTTTTAGGCATTAGTATCCTCCTTTAGATTTGCGGGTTGTAGTTAAATTATGTCCGTCTACATGGTCGGGTCCTTCGCCACCATTGGACATTCGTAAATATCTCAGTACATCAAAAAAGTCTTTTAGTGCTTCGTCTGCTTTACCCTTTGCGTTGTAGTTAATAATGCTGTCTATAAGATTGCCGCAATCTTTATGAATATAGCACAGGGGTCTATTAGCATTGTCTATTTTTACATCGGGGTTGTAGTTAAACCAATCGTCTAGGGCAGAGATACCCATATCTTCACCTCTGCCATCAGATGGCACGAAATCCATACCGAAGTCGCTGAAGGATGTAAACAAGTCATCATTGTTCTCATTCTCCCTAGCAAAATACCTAGAGTCACCTATTCGCTCAAATACTTTAATCCCTAAGTCGGACTCTATGTCCTTGAATAGCTCTACATATCCTTCAACATTGTATCCAATCTTTTTAGAAGCAGGTCCGTATCTCCATTTTGGGTCGCCAAAAACAGCCCACTCTCCGTATGAGCCTCTATCGGGCCACTCCCTGGAAATAAAGACTCGTCCTTCTTTATCAACTGCAGCCCATATCGCAGTATAGTTTCTTGCTCCTGCGGGGTCGACCACACAATAATTAGTAAATCGTCCTCTATTCTTAATATCTGGGAAGGTGTGTCCATATTTATTCGGGGTTTCTGATAATACATTAACTTCAGTATTAAACAATGGCAATAAGCTAGTCATTGATTTAACTGGCACGCCATATGCTCTAACCATAATTTCTTCTTCTGGTCTATTCTTTAGGTCTTTTGCTATACGCTCATAACCACCAAAGGGGTTTTCATCAGAATGAAGATAAATTATACTTGCATCTCTTTCGGTGCTATATTGCTTAACTGGTAATGCTTTATCTAATAACTCAGCTTGTCGTGTTTCTAATGTTTCTGCTCCTCGTAGGTATTCATTTATAAACGGAGTGTACCCATCAATAGGGGTAAACCCTATTAGTAACTTAGAATTTCTAGTCGCTAGTCGGAAACGCAAGGTGTTTACCAAGG
>Ga0208298_1000440_pt1 | contig 17986 bp, 7 predicted proteins | sample 14BtaG_FD_184088 | JGI IMG/M metagenome (GOLD analysis project Ga0208298, IMG submission 184088) | Marine viral communities from the Subarctic Pacific Ocean - 14B_ETSP_OMZ_AT15311_CsCl metaG (SPAdes) (version 2) | ecosystem: Environmental > Aquatic > Marine > Oceanic | place: Pacific Ocean... | reverse complement strand
CCGCATCGCCATTTCTTGCGGGGTTTCCAAATCCTATTCTGTTGTCGTCACCATAGGAATCATTTTTAAAATACAAATTTCCGTCTTGTATTTGTAGTTTAGCTTGTGGCGCAGTCGTTCCAATACCAACGTTGCCTGAGCTGTCGATACGCATTCTTTCTGATCCTCCGGTTGAAAAGTTTAAAGTCGCATCTGCTGGATAACCAATATTAGCCGTTTCGCTAACACTATTTCTACCTAACTGTATTATATTACCATAAGTAGCGTGTCTTAAAAATTTAACTGGAGTAGCATCATAACTTCCTACAACCTCAAGCCTGCTAGCTGGACTTGTAGTTCCTATACCAACGTTGCCTGCGTGTGTAGCTGTTAATGTTGCAGAACCACCTGTAGCTAAAGTTAAAGAGGTATCATTAACCCCAGTTATATATTGATTACTATTTCCAAAATCAATTTCGTCTCCACTATTCATTTGAATACCGCCTGACAAATATGATTTTCCAGCTACGTGTAGTTTGTAAGCAGAGTTAGGGCTGCTAGTTCCAATACCTAGTCCAGTGTCTGTTAACCGCATCCTTTCAGACGTCGCAATTCTGAATGATATTTTTCCACTAGTTGTATCGACACCGCCGCTTAACTGCAACATGTTTGATAAAGCGACTATTTGCACGGGAGTAGTGTCACCGTAATTCATAGTAAACTTGCCATAAGGAAAAGTTTCTGAATTACCGTTTATTATTTGAGCAAAGGTTTTAGGTGTTGAAGTAGTGAGCGTAATACCATCTCCTACGCCATTAGTTCTTATGTCTAACCTTTTACCTGGGCTAGTAGTTCCTATACCAATATTACCGCCATCTTCAATATAAAATACACTAGTACCATCATCTTGAACGTCAAATATATCTTGACTACCAAGTTGATTTATTACAGCGGCAGGACCTGTACCGTCATTTGTAACAAGCCATTGCTCTGTAGTGTTTACATCTGTGTCTATTTGAGTGTACGTACCGTTGACAGTAAGGTTACCTTGTATTCGAGCGTCACCAATGACGTGGAGTGTTTGATCTGGGCTTGTAGTGCCAATACCAAGCCTTTGATTAGCGTGGTCAATGTATAATGGTGTAGGTACGTCGTTAGTTCTACCAATACAAGTAACTTGAAGACCTTGTATAATAGTACCGTTTGTTTTTAAAACTATACCTACATTTTGTATTAAGTTTACACCAGTAGGCTTTGTTACAGTAAGGCCACCACCTATAGCAACATATACAATATCATTTTCACTAACACCACTAAAACCTGAAAGGTTTGTATTGTAAACACCTACAAGAGTTATAAGGCCATCTTTCGTGTTACCAGTGGTGGTAAGCTCTGTGTTTGTAATACCAATAGCTGGCATTTTAGCAGGATCAGAAGCGTCAGCAATACCGACCTTTATTCTTTCGCTACCACCTATTTCACCTTTAGAATATACAGGTGTACCTACAGGTATTGTAGAGCCTTCATCGTTTCTTACGTTTTCGTATACGTGAGTAGCATGCTCGTCACCAGATAAAGGATTTATACTAACCTTACCATTAGCATCAACGACAAGGCCTCTAGTTTCTTCTGTTTCAGCTAAACCTTCAAAGTATACATCGTTTCTAAACCTTGACGTTAAATCCCATATATGTTGCCCTATCCATTTCATTAATCAAAATCAATATATTCAATTGTTACTTCTTCTCCTTGCTCAATAGCTTTAGCGACGCTTGGGTAAATTCGCTTATACGCGTTAACAGATTTTCCAACAAAGCCATCTGGTAGTATCTGATTGTTCTCTTGGGCATCACCAACAATAAGGCAGCCTGCAGTATGCTCATCAGTGTTTCCAGTATGAATAAGAATATACTCAAAGTTAGGAACATCAATGATATGAAGCATGCCGCGATGAACGCCAGGGTATTTTTTACTATATCTTTCATGAAATCCTCCTTCTTTTCTTAGTACTATGCTATACACGCCTGCAGGCACTCTCGTCTCACCTCTGACCTTTAAAGCTCTTCTTTCATCTTCTAGTGTGTAACACAAAAATCTGTTGCCTAGATCAGTCTCTTCAAACAATAACCCCGACGTAGAATCTACCTCGGAGCTAAACCTAAATACTTTTAATTTCATTTGCAGGATTTTAGTTTTGCTAACTCCTTTTCAAGTTCAACGATGCGATCTTCATTTTCGTTGATTACTTTAATCTTTTTCTCTAATCTTTGCTCTAGTACCTTTATATCTTCGTCGAGTTGACCTATCTGACTGTAGGCTATACCCATAGTAAATATAATACCGATAATCCATATAATATTACCGATTGATATAGTGAAGTCTTTTTGCATCATGAACCAAAGAAAATCTTAGCTAAAGCAGCGGCTACAATACCGTAAAGTACCCATATAGCCTTAACAAGAACCTTTCTAGCTGCTGTGTTTTTATTAACCCTTGCTGTAACGCCGTTATCCGGGTCTAGTAATTGCTTAACAAGACTATCTAATTTCTCGTCCATCTTGTCGAGTTTCTTATCCATCTGATCCATTCTCTGCTGCATTAATGCTATTTCTTTGTCAACCGTTGCCATTATTTTATTATTACATGTTAATCGTGATAGTGACACCTTGTTTTTGGCTTACTAACCATGATACTACACTGCGTTCCATCTGATTTAATTCCGCTACATCTTCGTTGTTTAGCTTTTTTAGCTTGCTTTCGCTTTTCTTTAACGTCTTTTAAAACCTGCTCTCTTCGCAAGCCCTCCTTGGTTAAATATTTAGTATACTCAGTTTCCTTGCCTTTGTTCTTAATTCTAACTCTACTTTCGTCTTTACCTTCGCCTAATCCCCAAACACTCCAACCCATGCCTGACAAAGCTCTTTGCCAGTTGTAGTAGCTATCATCTAAAGCGTTTTGTATGTTGTTACCTTTTTTGTAATATCTATTTAAAGGCGCGTTTGTTGTAGCTTCTATAACTTGAGTGCTAGCCTCTAGCAGTGGGCCGTTTAAAGTTAAACCTTCTTCTTGTATAATTTTTTTGTTATAATTATACGTGTTACCTGCGGCATCAAGTTTACTAAACTTAGAACCAACCGTTGGTGATATATTAAGTAGTTTTTCAGCAACCTCACTGTAATCAGCGTTATACTTTTTACCGTCTTGCTTTATAAACTCTTGAACAGAAAGTCTAACACCGTTGACTACAGCTCCTTGCACGCCCATACCTCTTAAAAATGAGTCAGCTAAAGTATTTAGCATGTTAAGCTTTGATTCAGCTATTTTCTCATCGTCATCAGAGTTTGTCATTAAAGCAAAAGCACCTGATTGTAAGCCAGCAAATATTAATGATTGAGCAAAACCGTAGTAGCCGATTCTACTCATTTTACTTGTTAAAGAGTTTTCTCCGTAAAAACCTTCGTACCTGCCTTTACTTACATCTAATACGTCTTTCATCATTATTCTATTCATCTGCATAGGCGTGTTAGCAAAAGCTAGTATTAACCTACCTTCAAACGATGTTTGTTGTTTAGATAATAGATCAGCTCTTGACGACTGCTGAGTTCTTTCAGCTATAGCTTGAAAATCTATAAAAGCCTTTTTTTCAGCTTCAGACTTAGACAAACCTTCTTTTACATACTTGTTTATAGCGTTTCTATAATACGTAGCGCCGCCAGACGCGATAGCAAAGCTGTCAGCCACCTTTGTGGGTAAATAACCTGCTTTTAATATTTTAGCTAACGCTGCTCTTGCTGGATTTTTACTTTGAGACGCCACTGATGCAAGCTCTGCTTCTGTTACGTTTATTTCTAACCCTTGACGCCTTTGCTTTAACATGTCAGAGTTCATTATTGTCATAAAGTCTTTCCAGTACTGTGGCTGATTAGCTAAAGCTTTAGCTGCCATAAGCGGATTGTTGAAAGAAGAGTTAACAAAGTTAACTGTAGATATTAACTGAAGTGCGGCTGACCTAGTGTTAAAGTTCATGATCGTACCAGTTGAACCGTTAAAATAGTTCATTAATGCGTTTCCGGTTTTACCAAGATTCATGCTTCTAGTTCTACCTGTTTCCATACGATCAAACATGTCTTCAATAGTCTCTCTCCAGTTAGTACCTAACTTAGATTCCATTTTATTTAAATTAACCTCTGAAAATATTTCATTTTTAGAATCTATAAAATCTTGTATATATTTTTTACGTCCAATGCCCTTACCAAGATCTTGTATTTCAGTAGCTATAGTTTCACCCCACCACTCAGCTGAAGGTTCTTTTAGTCCACCTTCAACCTTCGTTAACTTAGCTAAGCTTTCTGCATAAGCTTGCAGCTTAGGGTTGTTTAAAACGTACTTAACTAACTTTTGTTGAGTCGTTGGAGTAAGATCAGGTATTTTATATCCGTTTTTATTCCAAATATAAACTCTCATAGCTTGATCATGAGTAAAGTTTGTTCCTTCAACAGCCTTAGGCAACTGCTTAACAATATCTTTGTTTTTCTTACGCAAAGACATATAATCATTGGTGATAGTTTGTCTAGCGTTATTGAAGTCGTTTATACCTCTCTCCCACTTTCTAATAAAGTTTTCCTGAAACCATTTTTTATTTTCAGTACCTTTTTTACCTTTACCATACATTGGCTCAAGAAGTAACTCTAGATCAGCAGCTGTATCAGGTATAAAGAATCTACGACGTTTAATATCTTTACCTCTAACTTTAGCTTCTGCTTTTGAAAATACTTTTTTAGACTGTATTCCTAACGAGTACTCTAATATATCGTTAACACCTTTGTTTAAATCTTTAGAAGCCATAGCTTGTTGAACATCAGACTTTATATCTAGTTGATCTAAAACTCTTTTTACAGCTTTAACATTAGGCAAAGCATCGTCAACAAAATACATGTCGTTGTAGCCTTCGCTAAACTTTTCAAGCATCCAAAGAGCTTTAGCTTCGCCTGTACTATTACCTAAACCAGTAATGTTTTTTATAGGCAAATTAACACCTTGTGTTTTAAGCCAAGCTTGTATTGCTGGCGCTGCTTCTTGCATACGAGCTGTTAATATAAACACGTTGTTTGTTCCGTATTTTTCTATTTGATTTTTTAGCTTTTGCATTAAAGGTCCTTCTTTACCACCTTTTACATTTACAAAGTCTTTAAAGTCAAACTTATATCCTTGCTCAGCAAGTCTAGGTCCTTGAAGTGGAAACTGCTCTGAGCTAATCTTTATGGACTCTTTACCTCTTGTTGCTGTAACAAAGTTTTTACCGCCAACAATTAGTGTTTCATCAAAATCAAACGTTGACATACCTCTGGAAGTCTTGTTTTTTTCTCTAGCTTGTATTATAGCTTTGTCATGGTTTTTTAAACTTTTAGCAGCCATAGCCTTACCCATGTTAACATCAGATAATAAACCTACGTCTTTAAGTTTTTTTCTTTCAGTTTTAAGTATCATTTCTTGATTAAAAGCTTCTTTAACAGCTTTAGCTTCAATTTCAGCTTTACCTTTTTTAAGCATATAATCTAGCAAGGTTTGTTTGCCGTTAGACTCTACTGTAACAAACTCAGATAAAGTTTTTGGCTCTAAAATAGCCATACGATACAAAGCTTCCATGTTTGTTGTTCCGCCTTTAGCATCTATAATATCTAGTAGTTTTTTAGGAGCTAATATGCCAACAAAATCTTTTAATGTTTCAGCGCCGTACTCTCTCCATTTATTTTGAGATATTAATTCAAACGTAGTCAACGATTGCTTTACAGAAGTTTTAGCATGCTCTAACTTAAACTGCTCTGGCGTCATTAACCCAGCGCCTTTGTATATTGCAAATATAGGAGCTGTTTGTCTTAACCCTAACCTTAAATTACTATTACTACGCATAGCATTAGCAGTCCACTCCATACGGCTTAAAACTTCAGCTTTATTTCTACCAGAGTGAACATACGCTTCCATTGTTGAAGCTATACCGTTGTATATCTTGATTTTGTTTGACTCACTAAATTGATTAAAAAACTTTTCAATTATTGCTATTCTTTCAGCTTCGGTCTTTGCTTCAGCATATTTCTTTTGACCTGTAACTTGAGATGTTGCTTTTTTAAAATCAAAACTAATACCTTCCCATATTTGTTTAATAGTGTTTTTTCCAAGCACTTCAAGAGCTCTTGATCTACCTTTTGTAAAAGGCTGGTCAACTATGCTGTTTCCGCTTTGATCTATTATTTTTCCACCGCTTTTTTTAACGTCTCTTGTTTCTTTTTCAAAAGTAGTTCTTTGATGTAAAAATATTATTTGATCAAAAAAGCTAAGGTTTTCTGCTATTTCTTTTGGTAGTAATTTAGAAAACTCTACAGAGTGATCAACAAACTTATTTGTTCTATCAACGTTTACTATAACATCACCTTTTTTTACACTAAAGTTCGCGCTTAAATCTAAACTTTTTATTTCTGCAGCACTTACAACTTCTCCAGTTTCTAATGTAATATCTTTTATTTCAGCTATCTGCAAGTCTTTGTCAAATCTAACTTGCTTAGATTTACCAGCCATAGCCATAGCATCCATATAACCATATGTTAGAGCTTGTTCTCTAGTCATTAAACCTGGTTCTAAACCTATGTTTTTAAAGTATTGAGCTTGCTCTTTGCTTAAATTTTTATAATCACCTAGATAAGCTCTATAAAACGCTTCTTGAGCTTGTTCAAAGCTTTGTTCTGGAAATCTAACAAAATAGTTATCTAATACTTTAGAAGCTATAGCGCTTGACTTACCTGCGGCAGCTTGATTTATTACTTCTTTACCAGCGCCTATAGCGTTTAAAGCTTTTCTTACAGACTGATTATGTATTGCATCTATAGTTTCAAACACAATACCTTTAAGTAATTGATCTTTTTCTCTACCTTGACCTTCAAAAAACTCTAAAAATTTACTTTCAAAACCTTGCTTAAACTCAAACTCAGGTGTACCTTGCTTAGGATCAACTAGCTTTTCATATTTTATAAGCTCTGGTGTTTTAACAAATTCAGCTAAGTTTTTACCAGTTCTTGATTTTTTAGTATAAAGCATTGGTATTTCTAGTAGTTTTTTTCTAGTGCCCGTAGAAGTATTTTTCAAAAACTCTGGCGTAACGTTCTCTCCTTGTCTAGTTATCAAATCTTGAGCGCCCTGAGGCAGTAACTTTATGTGAGTCTTAACATTTTCTTTTAATTTATCTTTAATAGCTTGCCTAGCTGTGTTATTTAAATTTTTAGCTGGCGTAGTTTTTACTATATTCCACAACTCGGGATTTAAGTTAAAATACTCTAACGCAACGGTATTACCAGTAATTTCATTAGATGTTTTTCTAAGATTTTTATAGCTTAAGCCTTCTTTTACAGTTTGCGGTGCATTAATAGCAGCTGCTATATCTGGTTGAGATAAATCTATTTCAGGTACTTCTATTTGTAATTTTTTAGCAACATCCATACCTTTGCCAGTAGGCATGTAAGCCTCCGCTTCAGACTCTTTTAATCCCGCCTCCTTTAAGTAATCTCTATATTTAATTTGAGCCGCTGGTGAAACATCTTCATTTTCAAAATCTTTTTCAAAATAACTTTTCTCTGCTTCAACTTCAAATTTAGCTCTTCCTTCGCCTACCTCTTTATCTAATTCTACTTTTTTAATACCTTCGCCAGTTTCTGCTTTTTTAGCAAAAGCCTCTCTAGCTCTAGCTGCTTCAAACGGTATTGCTGTACCGCTATAATAACCATATAGACTACCACCGCCTTCAGCTGGATTAAAGTTGTATTCTCTTATTATCAAATTATCTTTTACAGCTTCTATAAAGCCTTGCCTGTTAAATGTTATGCTCGCATCGTTAGCTTGCTTTTCAATTAATTTATGAAGTCCACCATTTGGCGCTTGAAGTTCACGTTGAATAACATCTGAAATCTCTCTAAACTCACTTGAGCTTTGGTATTGTTCTTTTATTTTAGCAACTTCAGCTTCATAGCCTTGTTCACCTTTTTTTAATTTAGGCTTATACTTACTGTTGCCAGCTTCATCAAAAAGCCGTTTATCAATACGATACATATCACTAGCGTCAAGCTTTTCTTTCTCTACTAAAAATCTTTTTTTAGTTAAATCTTGCGAAGCAAACGTAGCTTTTTCTTTTTTCTTATTGTTTTCTATAAATTGAATACCTAAAAAATCAAACTCTTCAAGATCAGCAAGTCTTGCAGCTTTCATCTCAAAGCCTAGACCCATGCGTTGATCTTTTGAAAATCTACCTAAAAGTTCTACAAACTCTTTAGGATTTCTAATTTTAGGTCTATAACCAAAGTTTTCTTCTACTATAGATAATAATTCTTGCTTAGCTTCTTTAAAAAACGTTGGCGCAACTTTTTGATAATATATTTTAGGATCAGATAAAAGCTCTGTCATGTACGCTAAGTACTCTCTAGCCGCTTCAGATCTACCTTCTTTTGTTCTAGCATCTATTTTATAACCTTCTTTTATAAACTCTGCTAGAGGAGTTCCTTCAAAAGCCTCAAAGTTAAAGTCTTTAAAAAGTGTTTCCATTTTTTTTGTAAACTTAACTTCTGCTTCAGGGTTTCTTCTAAAGTAGTTTTCTGTAACAAGGTGTGTAAGCTCATGTGCTGTTTTACCAGGCGTGTATGCGTTTTTGTCAAGTATAATTAAATCTTTACCGTCTTTACCTTCTTTATATTTAAACTCAGCAGTGTTACCTTCGGCTAGCTCTCCTTTACCTTCTACAAACCTAACATCAAAGCCTTTATACTCGGGTATAACCTGTCTAACAGCGTTTTCTGTTGGCCTTACTATTCTAGCATTATAATTTTTTTCAAAGTTTTTACTGTTAGGATCTAGTTCTACAGCGTTTGTTTCTACTTGAATTTGTTGCTCTATAACGTTTTTAGCACTTAACAACGCGCCATATTTTTCTTTTTGCTCAGAAGTCATTTTTTCAATACCACCTTCTGGCATAACTTCACGTAACTCTTTGTTAAGCTCGTCAAGCGCTTTGTATTTGCCGCCTGTAGACATAAAGTCTTTTTTCTTCAAGTGTGAAGCTCCTACAATGCTAAATACTATAGACTCTACAATAAAATCTCTTGTGGTTAAATGGCCAAAATGTTGATCTATAGCCGCTTTAAAGTCAGCGTCACCCATTAAATCTTTAACACCATTTTCCATTACCGTAGCAAGCTGAGATGAAGAAGCACCAACTACTCCGCCTTTAACAACTCTTTGCCAAACTGGATCAAAGTATTTAAATCTTTGTTTAAACGGTGAAACACCGCTAGTAAGTTGACCACCGGCATAAAAACCAGCACCAGTACCAGCTCCCATGCCTACAGTAAACATCTTACCTTCTTCGACCATTGCCATTATAGCATGAAACTGAGCTTTTTGATAAGCAGTACCACCTCTTAAAGTTGCCATAGCTCTAGCTATTTTAGGTATGGTCATAACCATGCCTGTACTAGCAGACAACACGCCAAGATCAATAAGCATCGGAACAAAGTGCCCAACACCTTCACCAATCTCTTCTCCAAATGTTTTTTCTATAGCTTGCATTTGCTCTTTAGTAAAGCCAAGCTCATCTATTTCACCGTTCGCTATTTCTTTCTTAAATGTTTCATTAAAGTCTGGAACTATAGCTTCAAACTTTTCTAGTGTAGCTGCTGTTGTTTCGTTTTTGCCCATAGCGGCAAACTTATCAGCCTCTTCTATGCGTAGATCAGTATAGTGTGTAGCTACAGCTTTAACTGTAGTTTCTAAAAAAGATTTAGCACCGCCGCCTCTATCTAACGCTTCTGGATCGTTGTCTAAATATCTAAGATCATACAAAGATGATATTTCACCTTTAGTTCTGTATATAGCGTCTTCGTAGTTTAACAACTTAAGCCTGTCGTCTTCAGACATAGCATCTTTCATAACATCGAAAGATCCTAATAAATATTTTTCGTCCGGCTCAAAATCTCTTCCGTCAAAACCAAAATCAAATATAGTTTTAATAGGTACATCAACGCTACCTGTTTGACCATCTTTAATTAATCCTATAGATTTTAAATCTTTATATAGTCTAGTACCAGTTGTTTTTTCAATATCAACAGATACTGTTTCTTCATTTCCATTAACTTGAAGCTGTTGCAGCTCGTAAGCTTTAGATTTTAAAAATTTTTCTATAGCTTGAAGATCTGTCATGGTTGGATCTGAAGATTTAGTTTGTTCTAAACCAAGATCTTTAACTCCTTCAAAATTTTCTTGTGCTTCTTTAATTTTATCTCTACGATATTTTGTAGTTTCGTTTTCAAAATACGAACTAGCTAAAACTTTGTCTTTAGTATCTTTAGCTTCTCCAAACATATCTGTAAACTCGCCCATTGGACCAGTTCCTTCTATAGTTGCTAATTTTTGTATATCATCTTTATGTTTAGCTATTTCAAACCTAAGAAATCTAGCTCGTGGCCCTTCTTGAGTTGTTTGTAATTCTCTTGTTTTTTGAATTATATTTTCAACTAATTCTTTTTTTTGTAGTTCTTTTGTATTTCTACTAGAGTCTTCGTTTGCTATAACGCTTTTGTAAAAGTCTTCGTCTAAAGTTTCAGCACCTTTTAAATTAGCTTGATTGGCTTTTGAGTTGTATGTATTGGCTTGTTTATCTAAGGCATTTTGAAATAAGCCTGAGCCGCCAATATTAGCTATATCAATAAAATCTTTTTTAGATAACCCTGGATATTTTTTAGATATGTTTGTGTAAGCTTTATTTTCTATTTCTTTTAATTCATCAGCGTACTTCATTGGGTCGCTTTGATAATTTTCTAAAGCCTTAAATTCATTAGATAACATTGGAGCAAATTGATCCATAAACTCACTAGAAACATCAGATATGATGTCTTCCATTTTGTCCATGTTTACTTTTTCTTGAACTGGAACTTTAACAACTCTACCCATATACGACTGATCTTCTTCATCTATCGTTAAGCTTGGATAGTCTTCAGGTTTAATACCAGTTATTTCTTCAATTTTTAACTGTCTTTTATATTGCTTAGTTTTTTCAGCCGCATCTTTTTTTCTTTGATCATCAGCTTTTGTTTCTTCGCTTACAATAGCTTCAAATTCTTCTTCACTAAGATCAGGAATGTCTATTATTATGTCTTGAAATTTTGGTAACGCCAATAAAGTAGCGTCCTGCTTGGATGCCATATCTGTTGGCTCCACAGTTGCATCCTCTTTCTGAGAGCCGTTTGTCTTTTCCAAGCTTTCTTCTGTTGATTTAGCGTTTGGAAACTGATTTAAAAATCCTTGTACTTCTGATTCTGGAATATCGTAAGTATCGTTGTCTACTTTAAATATTGGCATATTATTTTATTGTATTGTTTATAACTTATATTTACCGTAATCTACTACGTCTGTCTCAAAAGACTTTAATTTGTCTTCAGATACATTAATTTTTAGAGCTAAATCTGACATAGTCAATGGCTCTAAGTTTGGAAGCAGCCCGCCTACTTCAGTAAAATATTCGTATGCTTTTTTACTACTGTTCCATTTAATGTTCATTTTACCGTAACTATCATCGCCTGTTAAATCGCTTAGTCTTACCTCTTTGCCTTTGTTTAATAAAGTTAAGCTGCTTTCGTTATCAAAAGTTTCTTTGCTTTTTTCTGTTGGACCTTTAGCACCGCTATATATACCCATACCCATATCTACAAAAAAGTCTTTTACACCTTTACTAAAGTCGATGTCTTCTCGCTTAAGCCTTTCAACGTGGTTGTCAAACGCTGTTTGACTAGCTTGATCTAAAACAAATTCTCCATCTATTTTGTCGTCAATGTTTATTTGACCATCTTTGTTAGTATCTTCAAATTTTAAATCTTTAAACGCCTCGTCGCCAGCCATGTGCTTTTCTAGTATATAGTAGTCTATATATCTTGTGTCGCCTCGCCCGTTAATACCGTTAAAAACAGCCTGCCTAACGTTTTTGGGGTCTTCAAACATTTTGTAAGCTTTGGCTTGCAGCGAGCTTCTAGTAGTAGTTTCATTTTGACCTTGTTTTTTAAACTTAATAGGATCTTCTATGAAGTCTTGAGTTACTAAATCACCAAGCTTCGCGTTTTCAAAATTTATATTACCACCAATGCTTTCCCCTGGAATTATATTACCTTCTCCAGCGTCGTAGTATATACCGCCGTCTAACGTTATATCTAAATCTTTATATAAGTCACCTGTTATAAAGTTGTTGTTTACGGCATCCCTATAGTCTCCGCTTGGTATAGTTTTATTTCCACCTTTACCTAGCGTTATAGCTTCAGCTCGTCTCTTTTGCATTGCTTGAGCTTGAGAAAATACTTTCTGTAAACCGTTCTTGCCTTTCTCAATGTTTTTAACGGCTTCTTTGTATTCTCTACTACTAGGGTTTGACGAATATTTCGACGCCACCTCAATGTTCTCGTTTATAAACCCTTTTGTTTCGGTAGCAAAGTCAACAAACTTTTGTTTTAAGTTTTCATCACCTAATAAATTTACTTCATAGGTGTCATCTACTTCATTTAAAAACTTATCTTTAGTTTCTTCTGATTTAGTTATATAGTCTGAAAAAACACCTTCTACGGCCCCTATCATTTGACCGCCTTGCTGACCTTTAGCTATATCAAATGTAGCTTTAGATTTTTCTAAACCTAAAGCAGCTTGAGCAAAACCAGAGCCAACGTTAGTGTCTAATCTTTTTGGTTGTGTAGTTTTCTTTGCCATGTTATTTAGGTAAGTTTAAAGTTACTGGCTGCAGCGTCTGAGGTATAGGTGTATTCGTTGGTACGCTAGTAGCTTGTATTGGATCTAAATATGTTGGCGCCCCCGATGCGTAAGTGTCAGGTGATCCACCGCTAAATAAACCACTCAAAGGACCGCCTGGCAAAAATCCTTCACCTAAAGCGCTTAACCCACTTGTTATACCGCCCATCATTTGCTGTTGACCAGCTAAAGCCTCTTGATTTGCTAATTGACCTCTACCTGAAGCTATTTGAGCTAAAACCATATTTCTTTGTCTTTCTTGCTGTCTCACTAAGTCTTCACCTTGCATTTGAAGTCCTTGTATTCTAGAGGCCTCACCTAGTTGAGCTTTTTGTATCGCTTGTTCTTGCTTGCCTATGTCAGCTGATATTCTTCTAGCTTGCTTAGCGCCTTGAATAGACATGGCTGACGCTAACGCTGCTGCGCCAGCTGAACCTCTAGCGCCTCTAAGACTCTGTAGTGTGTCAGCTTGCTGTTGTGCTAGTTGGTTTTGTTGAAACTCTGCCGCTCTTTGATCTATAGTCATGTCTTCATAGACGTTCTGCATTCCAGCATAGGGATTAACAAACTCTTCGCTAGCATACTCATCTAATCTTGACTGAAACTCGGTTTCGTATCCTTCAGCTTTAGTTAAAGCATCTCTTCTTTGCTTACCGCCTTGAAAAGCATCGTATATACCCTTGCCAACTTGCAAGGCCATAGGCACAAATTGTAAGAACTTCATGGGTGAAGATCCAACATGCTTGTTTTTAATTTTAGTCATATCTGTTATAATTACATTTTACTACCTTTATTTACTGCTTTGCGTAGCGTTTAAAGTTATCTGAAACAGCTCAGAATCTGTAGTTTTATTGTCGTTTTTAATTTTAACCTCAGCGTAATAACCTTTTATAGTGCTCAAGTTTGCGGCATTGTCTTTACTAAAGAATAAATATTGATCTGCCGCTGGTGGATCTATATTTAAATCGCCACTGACTCTTATAAACCCTTGATCTATGTTTATAGCGCTACACTCACCTATTTTTATTATACCCTCTGTTCCTGCTGCGTCAACAGAAAACTCATTAATAGTTTGAGTTGCCGAGTAATAAACTGTGTCACCTATTGCTAGAGAGTCGTTTATGTGTTTTAGTTCTATTTGTAGTACGTATGGCATATTACGGTTGTATTGCGTGTTGTGTTATTGTAAAAGTATCTAGCGGGGCGGTGTCATCGCCAGTTGGTACAGATTGATATAAGCCTATAGTTAACTCTCTTTCTCCATAGGTTTCATTTTCATCATAGGTGTTATCTTCTATTACAACATCAAAGTAGTATGACGTACCATAGTCATCAGTAGACGGGGAAGCGGGGTTAATATAAGCCCAGTCGCCTCCCACTTCAAATTCTTGCGAAGCTCCTGTCTGTGGATTCCATCTTCTACAGTATGCATCTTCGGTGTATGTTCCGGTTATGTATAATTTTAAGTTAGCACTGTTACCGCCGTTAGGCTCTGCCTTTATAGTAGCGCCTTCTGAGTTACAAGCGTATTGTAAAATGCCATTAGTATCAGGTTGTTGAACCAGTGCGTCTTCTATGGCGGTGGCTCCACTAGCGAGTGGTCCAACCCCAAACTGAGCATAAGAAAAAAGCACGTTAACGTTGTCAAAATGTTGTCTTATCATAAGTATATCGCTAGGCATGCTAGCACTCACGCTTTGCCCGGGTCTAAGCTTAGGATCGTCTTTAATTTTCCAAAACATAAGATTTCTAATCTTAAATTTAGTGTTATCTCGACCAAAAAACTCAAAATAGTCTTCTCCATCATCAAGTTTTAATATTCCTGTGACGCGCCCGTTGCTATTAAATCGTAAACTTGCCTGAAGGTCATCTAGACTCACGGATTCTTCAAGACCTGTAGGAACGCTGTACCACCCACCTTTCACGCCTACTTCATACGGCTCTCCGTCGCTTGTTTCGTAGTCTTCAACATCAAAAGACACGCCGTATTCTTCTCCACCCGTCGCCTCGCCATTAGGTATTATTTTAAACTTATAAGTTTTAGTATAGTTAGTAACGTTGCCTAAACTAAAAGTTAAAGAGTCCCAATCAAAACCATCTGTCCCCACGGCAGTAAAGATTAAGTTGCCTCCACCACCGCCAGCGTCGTTTTCGCTGCTAGAAGTGTCTATTAGGTTTGTTCTTGGAGCGGTGCTTCCAGTCCAAACGCCTATCGCTTGGCTAATAAGCGTGCTTCCAGTGTTAGGCTTTGCCTTCATACCTATAGCGAAATTTTGGTTAGGGTAAGCTCCCCAGGATTGAATCTCACTGCCTCTAGGGTTTATTTGATTGTATTTTTGTATATAGCCGCTCGCTTGATAACCAAAAAACATATATGGAACATCTTGATCACCTGCGTTGCTGTATATAGACGTTAAGCTGCTGTCTAAAAATCTAAACACTAGGTATTCATGGTCTGTCGGATAAAGATTTTCATCTACAGTAGCGCCAAGATTTGTTGTTACCGTTGGCTTTATAGTGTGCCCATAGTGAGTTGTGGCCGCTACGTCAAAGCTAGGGCCTGAAGCCGGAGTTTCTATTTGCTCAAAATAAGAGCCTACCCCACCGCCATACTCAACAACACCTCCATTAAATTCAACTTCCTCTTGAGGCTGTTTACTTAAATCTAAAATAGCGTTAAACAAGCCAGTGTCGTTATACTGATGTTTGGCTCTTATCTCAAAGTGAACTTGATCTACGCCGTCGTACGCTCCGAACGGTATTGTTATAGTATGTGTTGCCAAGCTGTCGTCGCCAGGCCAATTGGTATTTTTTGTAACAGTAATATCTTCTGGAATTATTAAGCCAGTGTCGTCTGGTATGACAACCGCATCTGGACCTGGGTTTTCAACTCTATCTACTTGTACTACAGGTTTATTCGCGTCCGCGTTATAGTCTGCTTGATCATAATCTTGAACAAAAGCTTCGACGGTTACAGTCTGAGCTTCCGGGGCGTTTATTGCCTGAGAGCCAGTGGCGTAGTTTAATGTTACGTTGTAAACGGTTGAAACGTATGAATCCGCTGCTTGATCAAAAGTTATATAATCATTAGGCGCGTCTGTAGCGGGGTTTGCTGTAGACACCCAAAAGCCTAAAGTAACACTTCTAGAACCAGAAGGATCATTTGGCGTAAACGTAACGTTTGTTTTTCTATAATTACCTTGTATTACCTCTAGCGCTGAGTAGCTAAGACCATTACTTGATACTCCAGCAGCAAGAGCTGTGTAAGTTTCTGTGTCAATATTCCAAAGCCCAACAATAGGAGGATTGGTGCCTGAAGAGTCTATACCTATGGTTCTAGTTAAATCATTAGTAGCGTCATAGTATATCCAAGAAACCTCTTCATTACCACTAAGAGCACCAGTGATATCGTGTATTTGATAAGCGTCAAGACCGTCGATGCCAGGTTGAACTATTTGATTATTGTAGTCCGCTATGTCAGTGTCGTTTTGACCGTGAAAAACTCTAAATATAGATGTCCTACTTGAAAACGAATCGTTTTGATTAAAGGTAATAGTCGCTGTGTATTGGTGGTCATTACTAGAATCAGATGGGTCGTAGTCTGTATTAAACGCTAGCGTAGCCGTGTTGTACGATGCCCACACATCATCACCTGATAGCGGTAAAGATGTTGTGGTAGTAGAAAAAGACTGAAGGGCAATTCTAGGCCTAGGATATTGCATAAAAGTATCCACTTGACCTGGATTTATCGTAGAGTCGTTCAGTAAGGTAAAGGGAGATTCAGCGCCAGTTCCTCCAAAACCTTCGTAATCACTCATTTTTATTTTTACCTTAACAAAACCTTGATTGTTCGAGGCTAGTGTTATGCCAGAGCCGTAAGTAGCAGAGCCACTCACGCCCACGCCTTGATTATAGTTAGTTCTAGCGGTAACTGTATCCACAGAGCTGTCGTAGTGTTTGTCTTGAGTTACAGTCAACGTGTCTGAGACAGTACCGTCGTCTGGATGCGTCAAACTGAACGTAGCTGTTCTATCGGCTCCTGACTCGTTGTTTCTAATAAAAAACTTTCTTTTCCAAACGTTTCCAGCTGGTCCAACCTGTTCCCAAGTGCCTGGAGTTGGATCTAAGACAATCCAATCAGCATTGTAGCTTTGAGTTTGAGTTATAGTAAACAAGCTTGAATTCAAGTCAGCCACTTCTACGTTCGCGTCAACATTAGCGTATAGTTCGTAGGTAACGTTTCCGTAAAAAGGAGTACTGTAGGTAGTATTTGCAGGCGCAACAAGATAATTTAGACCTGTTGTTGTGTTTGGAGTACTAACAATTTTTCCACTTGCTAAAAATTCATTATTTGCAGATTTTATAGCTAAGCTTATAGAGGGCGTTGCGGTTTGAGTTAAAACAAGTGGTTGTGAGACCCCGGCTGCATTTAAGTTTCTACTTATACCGTACGTCTCATCTTTTAATGTTATGTTTACACTTCTTGACCCCGTCCCACCTGGTAAGGCCTCAATATCAACGTATACGTACTCGCTAGTACTTAGCGTGTCGTTGCTAGCCCAAGATTCTGAAAAAGTTAGAGTAAGCTGTGCAGGTATGTTAGTGTCTACAGAAATAGAATGATTATCAAAAGAAGAGTCGTTTACGTTTTCAGTGTTGTAGATAAAGTTAGCAAAGTACTGTACGGGTTGCGGTGCGTTTACAGTGATAACTGTATTCACGTCTTCAGTCAAGCCTGGCGTAGCCTCATAGTACACCTTATATAGATGCTGTATCTGATTGCCAAACAAATCTTGCTGAGAGTTCGTGGTAACTTCTATTGTAAACCCAGGGCTGTCTAACTCTGGGTTTTGCTCAAGAATACTTTCAATTAAATACTCGTCGTCAAAATAGTAGTAGCCAGCGTTAGTGGAGACTGTAAACTTCGTAACTAAAACTGGATCTGTTGCTTCAACAATACCGCTTACGTTAACCACGGTGTCTACGCCTGTTTGATCGTAATTAGCTATAGAGTCTGAAGGTTGCGTTACATTTAATGTTGAGTTCGTCCAATTAACGCTATCATTTGTTTGAACAACAAGGTTTACAACCGTTGATTGAGCTAAGCTAACAACCACAGTGTCGTCGTAGGTTATACCTAGATTTATCATGTAGTCACCGCCAGCAGTGTTTGCGTCAGTTAGTGTTG
>Ga0208298_1000433_pt1 | contig 18188 bp, 8 predicted proteins | sample 14BtaG_FD_184088 | JGI IMG/M metagenome (GOLD analysis project Ga0208298, IMG submission 184088) | Marine viral communities from the Subarctic Pacific Ocean - 14B_ETSP_OMZ_AT15311_CsCl metaG (SPAdes) (version 2) | ecosystem: Environmental > Aquatic > Marine > Oceanic | place: Pacific Ocean... | reverse complement strand
TCCGTCATACTGCAACTTGTAGGCGCTATTAGCAGGGTCAAAATTTAAATGTTGATCTGTCGTGTGCCATACATTCCAGCTTGTACTGCCATTTCTTTCGAATAGGAAAAGATCGCGGTTGCCATCAGTGTCGGCCTTTATGTTGTAACCGTTAGGGTTGAACGTCAGCCCTTTCGATGTATCAATCTCGCCAGTGACGTTTAAGTTGCCGCCTATATCGACATTTTTGTTCTGATATAGCTCCATTGCGATATTTGTCGTACCGTCACCAGGCGAGAAAATCAGACTATCGTCGCCATTTGAGTCGATCCACATTTCGTATTGGCCGCCACTCGTTTTTAACGTAATCCCTGCGTCGCGATCGTATGGCGTTTCTATGAGTAAGGTGTTCCGGAAGCCGTTGTCCCAATCGTGATACAAGTGCAGTACAGGCGCGCCTATGGTCGACTTGGTTATTTTTGCAGGAAAGTTAAGTTCGAAAATGTCGTCTGTTTCGTTCCAAATGAATGACGCATCCGTTGCGGTGGTGCCGCGATCTACGATAATGCCAGCGCCGTTACTGGTTGTTGTGTCTCCGCCGTTGTTGACCGTGATTGTTTTGTCGTCTACCTGCAAGTCGGTGATGTTGCTGCTGTTGATCTCGCCTGTAATATTTAAATCGCCCGTTACAGTAAGATCATTTGAAATAATAACTTCTTCTAAAAACTTAGTATTTTTATTTCCGCCGTCTAATAAAAAATATGTGTCTGTACCGTAGCCTGTGCCATCATCAGACTGAAAATAAATGTCTCCGTCTTCTGTACGATTTTTAATGTACAAGTCGCCAGTATCATTTTGAATTGTACCAGTGCCACCACTGTGAACTATTTTTAGATCATTATCATCGCCAAACTGAATTTCATCCGTGTCACCTAACTTAAGATCTCCAATAATTGTAGTATCTTGGCGAAGAGTAATACTATCTGCGGTATCTTCTTCAAAGGTTGCAAAATGTACTCCGCCTGCATAGATATCTATTTGATCATCTGTAAACTGTAGATAAGTATCTGTATCTCCTCTATGCGTTACTGTTTCATCAGTAGTTAAGTTACCGGAAGAAGAACCTCCAGTACTTTGCTCTACAGCTTCAAAAAGTACAGGAGTACCAGTACTATCATTTGCTCCTCCGTTTGATGATGAAAGGAAGACTGAACTTGCATTACCCCGTACTATCTTAACTCGAAAATCATAATCTGTATTATCATCTAATCCTGTAGTAAGAGTTGCTGTATAAGCTGCGTTAATATTATAATTAGTAGCATACTGAAGAAGAGTAGGAACGGCGTAAAAATCGTTTGCACTACTAATTGCAGGACCTACATGAGCCCAAGCACTAGAGCCTTCTTGATGACTTTTGGCTTCGAAACTGATAGTTATCTTAACATTGGAAGACCCTGCTGAATAGTTTAAAGGCCAGGAAAAAGAATCATTTATAATTGCTTCAAGAGTTACATTTTCTTCTCCATGAGCGGCACTACTAATTGTTATATATTTTGCAGCCTCTCCAAGATAGTGCCCGGAAGCATTACTGTAAAATCCTCCGCTTCCTGTGCCTTGTCGAGAATCGATTTGGCTCCATACTTCTTGTGTAAAAGCACCCGGACCCACCGAACCATCTACAATTGCTGAAGCAGGAATATTTGAGGGAAGAGTTGTATCTGATGTATTACTAAGATCAAGAGCTGTTGGAGCTAAAGTACCTTTTATACTTAGAGTTCCTTCTGATTGGTCAAAAAATACGTACTTGTGGGCGGCAATATCAGCAGAGGTGGCGTCTCCAAAAAATACATCGGCTTGAACGGGCTCTAATAATATTCCCTTGCCCGATACATCTGCTCCAGAAATTGAGGGAGGAGTTCCTCCATTGGTAATATTTACTTCACCTTTAAAATGCGCTGATCCATCGTTGTCAATTCTAAATTGTTCTGTACTAATTCGAGCGTTAGATCCATCGCTAAATAAAGTAATATCTCCAGAAGCCGCAAAAGTGCCGTCAGAACTTACTTTTGTACCTGCATAAATTGCATCAGAGTCAACAGTCCAACCACCAATTTCACCGTCGTCGGCTGTTACTGTTCCATTTACTTCTAAAGTTCCTTGATCTTGGTCAAAGAATACATAGCTTCCTGCCGAGTCTCCAAATAAAACGTCGCCATCGTTTTTCAAGAGAATACCTGCTCCAGCAAGAGTCGTACCGCTAATACTTGGAGTAGTTCCTCCTGAAGGAGTTACTACAAATTGTCCGCCTTCTAGAGTAAGATTTGTGCCGTCATACTTAAAGTTATCTCCTGTAGGGTCACCTACCTGAAATACGTGGTTACTGCCGTCCCATCCTAAAAAGAATCCTCCATTGCCGCTTCCAATTGAAGTAATTCCTGCATTAATAGTAGGAGTGCCTGTAGGATTATCAGGAAAAGTAACTCCGCCGTCGTTTATAGTAATTCCACTATTTATTTCGTCAGTAGTAATTGATATAGCGCTACCACTCACGCCGTTTGCATCTGAGCGCGGCTCATATTTAGAATTTTTTGTAATTGGATTGCCTAGAGAATTTGTCGTTCTTATAGAATACCGAATCCAATAGTACCGTGTCTGGTCCCCTGTGTCTAATAATATATCCGTGTATATTGTACCTTTAGTTGTTCCTATTAAAGTAGCGCCCGAGAATGAAGTAGTGTCTGACCTCCATACTTCTATGGTGTGAGTTGCTTCATTATAGTTATTGGCATTTGTCCAAGACAGATCAATGCCTCCTCCTCCATTAGAAGTAGCGGTAAGAGAAGTAGGTACACGTACTTCTACAGGAGGCCTTCCTCCAGATTCTTGAGCGTAGGACGCAACCAAATCTGACGCTGGAGCCTCAATTACATATGCATTGTCATTGTGCTCTTTTGCAACAATGTCTACGAGTAAGTCGTCCCGAGTACTTAAACTTTCAATGCGGAAAAGCTTTTTAGTCCAATTAAACTTATCATACGTAAGGGCTATAACATTTCCTGCGAGCAACATGTATCCGCGAGGAGCCATTGTAAAAGAAATATCTAAACCTGCTCTTGATTCATCAAGAACTTGTTTAATATTCATTCGGGCATTGAAATAGTTAGAAATGCCAGGCGCTTCGTAGCTTCCTTGACGAGGTATTCCTTTATCTTGCTTTTTATAATTAGAATTATAAAATGAAATTGACCTAGGCTCAAAGTTATTTGCTGGGTCAACTACTTGAGCATTTACAGAGTTAAAAGTTTTACTAATTCCTTTATCTGATATTTTTATATCGCCCACAATAAAGTCTTCAGTAATTATTTCATCTGAAGTAAAATCTGAAATATCTTTTGCTTTTACTTTCTGGTCAAGAAAATAAGTGCCATTTGCAAACCGCAGTATACCGTTAAACTGACGCAGCATACTATTAACATTATCAAATAAAGACTGCGAAGTATCCAGAGTCATATTTGTCTGATGTCGAGTAACAAATCTTTGATCGGGAGTGTCCCAGCCTAGATACTTCCAGTACTTAACGTCGTCTGAGTCATATAATGAGTACCCTGTGATAATATTATTATTAGAAAGTTTTTTAACAAAAGGATTGCCTAGATTAGTAGCTAGTGTTGTGTTTAAAGCAACATCTACTGCAGGATTACTTCCAACTTTTCTCAAGTTAATTACGTCTGTAGCAGCAGTAGTAGGCTCGTCAGCCATAACTCCTGTAGAAGGTGCTATTTTCCAGTTTCCTCCTTTAGTCCAAACAAGCTCGTTTGCTGAGTACGAATACCAGTTATTCCACTTTCTTCCTAGCTTTCCAATACAGTTTGTGAAGGTAACTTCTTTATAAGATTCATATATATTGTAAGTAATATCTTTTACACTACTTACTGTTCCTTCCCACAGTAAACTGCCTGTTGCAGGGTATCTATATTTCTCATCCACCGATACTGAGACAGTACTAGGTAGTATAACGGTTACTTCAGAAGCAGTATCACAAGAGCGCGCAACTTCTTTAAAAGAAGTAATATCTATGTCATTTTGTAAACTTAAACCCTTTCCATATCTATCATTTGTTAAATAATCCAATAACTGTATTGCAGGGTTGGTTGAAACTCGAAAGTCTCCCCACGACTCTATATCTAGATGAGTGCCCTGTACGCCATACTTATATTTTGTATTTGCAACAGTAAATCGAGGGTGCATACCCCTATTTAAACATAGTATGCTATTTGTATTACAAAACGTGCGAAGAGACGCAGTAGATGGCATACGTATACTATAATCATGTGGAACAACGTCTTCTTCGGTTATCTCTATAGTAACTCCTTCTGTGTCTGTAGGATTTAATGAATCCGACACATTTTGAGTAATTAAAGAACGGTTAACAAAATCACACCCAGTTGCCGTTACTGTAGTAGTACCCGCAGTGTTTGAAGGACTTCCAAATATGGCCTCCATTTCTCCTGCTATACCGGTTGCAACGTACTCCATCGTAGCCGCATCAATATCTGTCGCCCTAATTGTTAAGGTTGTAGTATAGGAGTTAGCTGTGAGGGTTAAGTCAAAAAGAGCAGAAGTCTCTTTGGCAACTTTTAAAACATCTTTGGTAAAAGTAGGAAGAGAGGAAAAATCAAGAGTGTAGCGATAGTTTTGTCGAGTTACTGGCTGACTTCCAATCATCTCAGGGCCGTCTTCCGTGTCTACATAAATAGGCTCGTATGTAGTAATTTCTGTAATTTTTCTTTCAATAGGCACACTTTTATTTGTAAAGTTTGAACCAGAGAATACAAAGCCTCCCACAGATAGTTCATCTGTAGGAGATACAGGTGCACTAGTATTGTTCGAATACTCTGGAGATAAAAAAGTTAGTGTATTAGAGTTTTTTGTAATACTAAACTTACCTATGTCTCCATTCGTTATAATAGAAGCTTCAGTTGTAGCACTTGAAAAGTCTCCTAGACGTATTCTATATTCTATTAGGCTTGATGCGTTTAGAAAAGACCACTTATCAACAATGCGTGCAGTACCCCCAGAAGTAGTTCCATCTGCTAAAGTAATAGATACTTCGTCCCCCAACTCAAAATTTGTATGCAGCCCGTTAGAAATTCTATAAGAACCATCATAGTTATGGCAATCTATAAACTTTCCGCGCACAACAAAAGAGAGCTCCGGAGCTTTTCCGTCCTCCGCCGTAATACTATCGCGTGTAACAATGTATGCAGTATCTAACAGCTTGTGATTTGCTGTCCAATACGTGCTCGCATCGTCTTGATAATACTGTTGTTGTACTAAAAAATCTGTTGAGTTTGCTATTCCGAGTAGTGTCTGGTTTGCTTCTTGATCTTCTCTTCCTGCATGTACAGTTATTTGTATGTCATTTGCAAGAGTTGCTCGAAAACTTTGTTCGTGCAATATTCCATTTTTACCTGAAGTACCTATAGCGGAAAAGTTCGTATCTGGAGTATTAAGACGAGGAAATTGCATAATTACATTTGGGTCATATCTCCAAATATCTGTATTCTCTAAATCTTCCGTGCTGCCGTAAAGAATTTCACTCATTGGAGTATTTGTAAACAAGTTTCCGCCGGTTAAAACGTCTCCTCGATCCATTCTTCCAAAACATGGAATATCGTCTGCACTTCCTAGCCTTACGTCGCTGTCTGCTCTGTCCCTACAAACCAGACTTTTGTCTTCCATATAAATATCGTAAACGCCGCCAATTGGCCCTTCACAAAGAACTTGGGCTTGAAATAATTCTGTTTTACCATTACTAACATTATCATCGGAATTATCGTCTTGAGTAATAACAACGTCAGCAAATACAGGAATTGTGTCTACTTTTTGTACTCCATAAACAACCGGAATGTACTTTGCCTCGAGGTTAAGAGAAAGATCTAGTTCTCGAGTTATTTCATATTTTTCTTCCTTATATTTTGTGCCTCCAAAGAATCCTGCTAATCCTCCTCTTTTTACACTTTTTCCTCGAGTAGCAATATCTGTATAAGTTGCTAGTACATTTAATGAGCTGTCCGCATGCATAAACCCAAGATCATTAACATACTCAGGACGAAGAGCAGAATCTTGATTTGAAAGACCTGAGCTATCTAATCCTCGGTGAAACTCGTCCGAAGTTATACGTCCGCTTACACGAATAAAGTCTCCCCAGTGGCTTGTAAGAGCCCATGTAATAGTAGAAGCTCCCTGCGCTTTTTCATTGAGAGTACCTTTTGCAATAATTCCTCTAAATAAAAGTACAGGCTCTCCTATACGAGCACCATCAGCAGGATCAGCAAAAACTCTGTAAATAGTTACAGATCTATTTATATAATTATCAAAACTTACAGAAGAAAATACTGTCTCTGAGCCCGAGTTGTCGGCTCCTCCAGCTACTAATGCGTCAACTTCAGAAGAATCAAATCTTATATCAAAAGAAACGGAAGAGTTTGCAACAATTGTAGTATCTTCAAGATTTGTAATTTTAACCTTTGTTCCGTCGCCAAATAAAGCATCTATTCTAGCTTTAAAACTTACGCTGGAGTCAGATCTTTTTGTAAATTTAACTATATCTCCTGCATAAAATCCAGATTTAAATAAATCAAAATTAACAGTTAGCTCTCCTGTGGCGTCAGAAGAAATTGCACTATTCGTTACAGAAACAGCATTTGCCTGCTTACCGAGTTTTGTTGCAGATAAAGTAAGAGAAAGACTAGTGGCTTTTGCTTCGGTATTCTCTGGAACTTTTCCTACTTTTAGTAGGCCTCCTGGAGTATAAGTTTGAGGATTATAATCTGCATGATTCTCGTCGTGCTCAGGATCATACTGTACTTCATAAGGAGCATCTGTTAGATATACGTAATCCGTGACTTTTTCTGCTTCACGAGCAAGTTGAGAAGGCTTCTCAAACTTGACAAGATGGTATACAAGCAAAGAATCATTATCTGCCAATGCATTTTTTATTTGAGGTGATATATTACGTAAAGCCATTATGAAAGTGTCTCTTCTAGTTTCACTGAAAAAGTGTAAAGTCCTTGCGCGTCGAGGCTATATTTAATATCGTTTCCTGGAACTATAACTCTCATACGAGGAGTTCCAAAGTTAGCTTGTTCTGTTCCGGATAGAGTTTCATCAATTTTTCGTTGAAGGGGTGGAGTAATTGTTATAGTATTTCCATCAATTTTTGTTACTTTATACGTTTTAACGTGAGTATCGTCGTTGGGATCTGTAATATAAAACATATCTGCAACCGCAATACTTGTCGTATTATTGAGTGTAAGCTCTACGGACCCTGCGTCAGCGGAAGCTGTTATATTCTTTGTTGCTGCAGATGTGTTACTATACTGAGGCAATTCTACAAAGAATGCCTCCAGACTTGCTTGTCTTTGCAAAAGAAAAGGGTATACTACGTTAAACTGTGCCTTTGTGAGCTTGTTATATTTAATATCAACCATAAACTTTTGATACTTGTTTATACTACGAAAAGCAAGTCCAGAATTAGATCGATTCATTACGGTAGGCTGTTGAGAAGTTATAGTTACAGAAGAAAACCCAGGCCCGTAAGAGCCTGAGCTGTCGTCGCCCGCTGCATTTATGCGATTGTTTGGATCTGGTAAAGTATTTTGTATAGGCATTATAGCTCCGCTACATTAATTTCTTCTAAGAAAGTATTGCCCTGTGCATTTGCAGCGTCTCTAATCATACTAATGATATTCCCGCGCTGATTCATAAGCACATCCTCAACGCCTGCCGCATCTACTGCTGAAATATTAATTGTTGCATTTACTGGGGTACCCTGTTGGACCTCATCGTTTGGAACAATACGTCCAGGCTTTTCTGGTACGAATAACTCAGGGCCTTGCTCTCCTACCATAAATGCAGTGTTTCCTCCGTTTGCACGATACTTTGCACCTGTAAACGCAGGAGTTGGAGTAAAGTTTTCTGGTCCGCCTGTACCTCGTGCACCACGGAAGTATGCAAGTTCTCCCGCCGCAGAAGTAGAACGCCCTATGTCTACTGTAGTTCTTCTCTCTCCTACAGATACTTTTGTAGGTGCAGAAGCCTCAGAACTTGCTGTGCCTCCTCCTTGATAGGAAGTTGAAGAGATTGCAGCAAGTTGAGCAGCTCCCATTGCAATTGCCATAGCTACGTTTGGTAGTGTATAGGGTAGGCCGGGAGGTGCGGACGCGGCTTGCATCGCGGCCAATGCTGTAGACATAATAGTCTGGCCCATTTTCATTTTTTTATCTTGCTCAAATGCTTTTCTTTTTATGTTTTCTTTTTTCTTTTCTAGAGCTGCAATTTTTGCCATGCTAGCTTGAGACTTGCCGTCTCGTTTTTTCTCTGCTGCAATCTCTTTATCAACTGCTGATACAGCTTGCTTTGCTTTTGCTTGCTGCATTGCTCCGATGGCTGAAATAGTGGCTCCGACTGCTTGCATTGCAGTCTCCATTGTTAAACCTTTGCCGCTTATTTCGTCAAATACATTACCGAACGCTTCTCCCATTTGAAGAGCGCCTTGAGCAATAGAAGACATTAGAGCACCTTCTGGGCTTAGCTGAGCTAACTCTGACATGAAGCCCTCTGTTTGCTCTTTTAAGAACGCAAACTTTTCGCCCGCGGTACCTTGATTCATTACACCTTCAGGGTCTGCAGTATCTTGCGCTACTCCTGTTATAGCATTTGTCATTCCTTCAGGAGCACCTAGGCGTATTGCTTTTTGTCCCGCGATACCAATTTTTTGCTGTTCTAAAGCTACTAGTTCTCTATTTAACTCAATCTCTCTGTTTAGAAGGTCGAGTCTAGCAGCAGGATCTGTCTCTGTTGCTAGATCTGATTGTACTTGAGACATTTCTAGTTGATTTGCTAAAGTTTTGGCTTGCATGGAATCTTCTATACGGCCCTTTGAGGCAAGAAACTCCGCTTCTTTTCTCAAGAAGTCTAATCGTTGGGTTTGTTGCTCTCTTTCAGCATTCATCTGTAAGATAGTAGCATTCTGTAAAGCTTGTTTTCCTTCTTGCTCAATTTTAGTAACTGCTGCTGCTTCTGCCGCAGCTTGCATTGCACCTACTCTGCCCGATGCTTCGTCTAATCGACTACTAAGAGAGGACGCATCTTCAGGAGCAAGAACTCCTTCCTTTTCTAGTCTTTCTACCTTCTTTTTCTCTAAATCAAACTGAAGTTTTAAGAGTTCAAATTCAAGAGCGATCCTCTCTTTGGCCGCCTTAATTTTTTCCTCTTCTATAGCTTTATTTACTTGTAGTTCGCCCTCTCCAGTTCTTTCTAGTAACGGATCTTCTGCGGCAGCAGTAGCTCGCTCAGCCGTAGTAATAGAACGTCCTTGTTGTGCTGCAAAAAGCTCCATTGCCATTTGTGTCTCAGCTCGAGTCTGATCCATCGCTTGCTTTCGAACAGCTAGCTCTTTATTTGCTATATTTAATAAAAACTTTCTTGCTTCTTGTTGATGATTTAAAAGGTTGATTTGCTCTTGAGCAACATTTATAGCTTTTTCTTCTATAGTTACTTTATCTTCTGCAAGGCTTTTTTGTCTGTTTTGTAACTCTAGTATTTCTGCTTCCAAGGTTAAACCCTGCAAAGAAGCTTTTTGCTCTAATGTCATTGCATCGAAAGCTCTTTGTTTGGTTCTTTCTTGTGCTTGTAGTGTAAGAGTTTGTTCATCTATAAGTTTATTTTGTGCTTCCGCAACAGCGACAGCTTGCCCAGAGAAAATAAACTTTTTCTTTTCAATGTTCAGTAAATTTTTTGCATTAGCCTCAATTACTTTTCCTAAAGAGATACGGTTTCTATCGTTTTTAATTATTTCTGCAGTTGCTTTTACTGCTGCAAGAAGTGCTGCACGATACGCTTCTGTGTTTCGTACAGTGTGCGCCATACTCTTGCCTACTTCTTTAGAAAAGACGCCCGCATCCATATCACCTACTACCTTTCTCAGGCCGTAAAACTTTAAAGTAGCCATGTCAGTTTCATTAATTAGTTTATCGAGTTCAGAATCTTCTACTGCTCCTGCGAGAGCCTTTGCAAAATCATCCGCCGCAGCTGTTACTTCGTCTAAATCTGTAGGTGTTATTCCCTCTGCGTAGTAGTTTCTTAATGCTTCTGCGCCTGCTTTTGAAGCATTTGCAAACCCCGCTGCTGCATTTGCTTTCAGTCTTTCTGCCTCGATTACTTTATTTTTTATATCTTCGATTAATCCGTAGTCAAACTTACCATCTGGGCCTAAAAGAACTTCTTGTAAGGTTTTCCCCTTGTATACTTCTTTAAACGCCGCGGCCATTGACTCACTAGAGTTTAAAAAAGTCTCTAAAGTTTTCGTAGACTTCTGTGCGGTACTTTCAAACCCTACTAAATTTACAAAATCTGCAACACTATAGTTATACTGCTCCATGTCTTTTCCCAAGAGAGCAGGAAGTGCGAATAAAGTTCCAAACACTGATTTAGCATCAAGCTTGTCTAAATTTTTCATAATCTTATCATCTAGAGGCTCAATGTCTGTTTTGCTGTACTTTTCAATAAGCTTATCCAACTCACTTACAGCAGTATTTAGAGCATTTGCTCGTGCAATTGCTTGATCAGTAAAAAGCTCTATTTCAGGAATAGCTTTCAGTGACCCTGAAAGCTCTAGTAAAACTTCATTTGTTTTTCCAGCTTGTTCTGTAAACTCTGCTAAAGCTTCGGTCTCGTAAAACCTTGAGTATACAGCTTCCGCGGCATACTTAATAGCACCTAAAGCTAGAATAATTAATCCTAGGTGAGGAAGCATAGCTACGAGTGTAGCACCTAAAAACCTTATTCCTAGACTGACTACTTTTGCAGCATTTCCTACAAAAATAAATGTTTTACCTAGTAGAGTTGATTGTGCCATTGCAGCGCTGGCTGCAGTGTTATATGTTCTAACTTGAACTATTAATCTTTTAAACGCTAGTCCGTACTTTCCTGCTGCAATAGATCCAAATATTTGTTGTTCTCGATGCGCTTTAGTAGCTACAGTGGCTTTATATTCCGCCATAGCCAGTCTATCCACAGCTATACTCGCATTTTTAACTCCTACAGCTTTTGTTAACGTAGTTTTATTAAATAAACCGTTTTCTTTAACATGCGCTTTTAAGTGGCCAAATCTACTAGTTAGACTCTGGTTTCCGTAGCGCATTGCAGTATTAAACTGTTTTGTATTTTGAGTTCCTTCGGATAAGCTTTGGGCATACGTATTTACCGACTTTGTACCGTCAATTGTTGTAGCAGAAAGTTTAGCTTTTTGAGCAGAAAGAGTAGCCGCGTTTGCAGCGCTGCTTGCTAAGCTCGAAGATAAATTACTTACAACTGGAATTAAAGAAGCAATTGCTGCTCCTATCGCATTTTTACCTACAAGAAGTAAAGAGCCTGCTAATAACAAAGAATTGTCTGCTAACAGTTGCATAAACTTACTAAGCTTTAAAGTATCATTAGCAAATGTGGTCAAACTTTTAGTTAGATCTGCAAAAGAGGCAGCAAGTTGGTCATAGGGACTTGTTTGTACTTTATCGTTTAAAGCGGCATACTTTTTCTCCCCTTGCTCTAAAACGGCATTCATAAACGCTTGCCGCCTTTCAAAGTTTGTCAAGGCCGTTCCGCTTTTTCCTATGCTTTTACCATACTCTTGGGTTGCTTCGTCTAGTCGTACCATAATACCCAATTCATCAAGTAGTTCTGGTTCGAGCTTAACCGCACCTCGAGTAAGTCGTGCAAGAGAGTCCGCAGTATCCCTACCTAGAGCAATACTAGCATTTTTGGCTACTTTACCTAATCTTTCGAGAGTACTAGAATCGAAACCTGCTCCGATCACCATAGATGTAGAGCGCATAGCCTCTTCAAGAGCAATCGCGTTCCCTGTAGCATCTTTTAAGCCTTTAGACAGCGAGCGCATAGCAATACCAGACTGCTGCCCTATAGTAACTAACCCTTCTTCCAGCTGTTGGACGGCGGCGGCTCTCTGTAAAACTCCGAATGCAGCAGAGATTGCAAAAACGTTTGCAGCTAACGTTGCGTAAGCGCCAACAAGACCACCACTTCCAGAAATGGCGTCTCGCATCTTAGAAAAACCTTTTGTGCTATTACTAGTAAGACCCGCAACTCCTTTTTCACCCTTACTGTAGCGATTTCGTGAGCTAGAAAGCTGATCAGTAGATTTACTGAGTTTTTCAGTAGATTTACTTGCTGCCTTTGCTTCACTTTGAATTGCTTTTAGAGTTCCGTCTTTCTCTACTCTAAACTTAATAATTATGTCGTTAGCCACTAGACTTTCTCTTTAGCTTATCTCGCTCCCGTTTAATTTGTTCAGAAGATTTTTTGATAGCTCTCGAGTCTAAGAAATTTAAAACTTCTAGTACAAGTTCTTTATCTTCGACTCCATGTAACTCTAATAAAATAGGTAAATTTGTGTAGTCTTTTCCAACAAAACCTATATCAGGATAAACTCTATCTCCCAAAAGATTAAAAATAAATATAGCTTGTTGAACTTCTTCGGGAAGGTCATTTATGTCCGGAGGCATCTCTTCCGGATTAGGTTCCTTCCCTAATTGTTCGCACATTTCTAAATAACGTGCTTGAGTCATTTTTGTGTCTAAATTATTATATAGCTTATCCAGCCTCTCCATCGCTGTCTCTTTCTGGAGAGCTACGAAAGTTGTCTAAGTCAAAGACTACCTCGTTAAGCCATGTATCGAATTCAGTAGAAGAAGATACAAGTACTTCTGCATTTTCTTCGTTAAAAGGTAGCTCTTCTGATAAATCTTTACCGTCAGTATCAATTAAAAGAAGAGTTTCTAGATGCTCAAGTGTAAGGCCCTTCCAGCCTTTAACAACTGAAGAAGAAAATTCTGTAACAAATCTCTCTTCATCAAGAGTTTCTGTAAGTTGTCGTGTTTTACGATCAAACTTTTGGCTTGTGCACCGCTTACGTAGATTTGTCAATTCTTTTCGAGAAAGATTAGCTACTTTTACTGAGAATCCCGAAAGTCCTGGAAAGTCAATCCAAACTTCTTTGACATCTACCATTAGTTTTTTTAGTTGCATTTAATGCGCTCCTTAAAGTGTGTTATAGTTAATAAGTGTTGATAAAGTACTATTACTTGTAAGTCTCCAGTCAAAATGCTCCGTAAATACTGTGTCAGGAGTCATTCTAGAAGTAAAAGAACAGGTATCCATATTAAAATTAATGCCATAAAAAGAACCATTAATTGTTTCGCCCATCCTTATTAGCAAGGGTGCACTTGTATCAAAGTTTAAAAATTTTGTTCGTGAGCCATCTTTTAAATATCTTCCTATGCTTCCTGCAAAAGTTTTCTTAGAAACTGTAAATCCGGAAGGGTACATTGCACTTCCTCTATCAGAGGCATTTATTCCACCATGAACCGTTTCGTACTTATTCCATGCTACATCATTTTCTAGTTCAGCAGACACAGTAAATACTTCCGTAGAAATATTCTCAGAATCTAAAGTTATAGTATTATCTAGAGGTTGAAGATACCGACGAGAAGAGGCTCTTGTATAATTACCTCCAGGAACGGCAAACTCTTGACTGCCTATCCTAGTTAGCTTTTCCGCTTGCCCAGAAAGTGATAACCTTAGTTCTGTAGATCGCTCGATTACAAAAGAACCATTAGTAAAAACACAATTATCTAGGTGAAACGTACTTTCGTCTGATTGTATGTATAAATCAAAAGTTGCACAATCTAGTAATCTAGAGAATGCAATTTTATTATCGTTTTCTTGCAAAAGCGGCGTTGTAAAAGTAAAATCAGCCGGATTTGCTTTTACAATAGTTGAAGCTTCAAAAAAATCTTCGCTGTGCAAGGTTTTAACCGAAGTTGTTGCCTCAGAAAAAGTTTGCCCAAAACTTAAGTCTTGTAAAACATCTAATTCGTACCCCGCATCTGCGGTGTTTAAGTATACAGCAGTTATTTCTGCTTGCGTTAGTTCTCTGTTCCAAAGACGAAGGTCTGATACGTGACCTTTAAATCCATTGTTTCCTTGTAGGCCGTCGTCCTCTACATTACCGCATACAGCCAGTCCTCCGGGAGTAGGGTTTGCGTCACTTCTAGTATAGTTTTCTGTTCCTTTTGATACTCCATTTACAAAAGCTTCTATACGAGTACCATCAAAAGTAAGTAATAAATGATTCCATTGATTGGGCGTTGTAATACCTAAATCTTCGTTTCCAGGCTCTCCAAATAGAAGTAGTGGATTATTTGCGTTACTTTGATTCATACGAACACCAAAACCTTCACTTAAATCTCTACTAACTATTCTATTTTGGTCTCCTCCTGCAGAAGTTGTTTCGCTTTTAAACCATATAGAAAGAGTCCACTCATCATTTTCATCTTCCCAAGCATTTGCTTCTTCTCTACTTAAAACTAAAACACTAGCAGTGTTAGTAGTCGTTTGAAAACCTTTTCCCGTAGGACTTGATACTCCTGTAGTTATCTGACCAGAATTTATTGTATCTGTTGTATTTCCCCCGGATACTTTGTCTACTAATCCATCTGTTAAGTTTTCTAGGGTAAAGTGATGCACAAGCCCCGAAGTTGGATAGTTAGCTATGCTACTAGAACTTGGACCATTCATTACTAAGTAAACTTTACTGTTTCTTTTAAAATTTGTCATAGTAGCTCCAACATTTATAGACAAGTATACTGCACCAAGGATGCTTTGTCAAGAATTATTTTTTGAAGGTAAGAAAAAAGGGGCCGGAGCCCCTTCTGCTGTAAGTAGTAACTATTATCCTCTGTAAATAACAGTAGCCTCATTTGTACCATCAATTGAAGAAGGTAGCGCATGGAAATTAATTTCAGTAGAAATAACATCTTCGATTGAATGACTAGGAATCTCGAGGTGAGCAGTAGGAATGTCTAGAGTTAAGCTAAGATCCCCAGTTCCTCCGACGTTAATTGCCATATCAAAAGAGTTAGTAATTGTAGTGGTTGCACCAATTAAGTCTTCAAACAAATCTCTGCTGGCATCGCTAGCAGTATCTAAATAACAAGTAAGAGAGCCTCCAATACTACGAGTACCTGTCACGTGGCCCAAAGGCTGATTAACAATTCCAAGAGTCTCTGGAGTAAGGAACGTAATATTGTTTGAGAAAGTAATACTTCCTCCTGTCAAAGTAAGAGCGTATGTCTTAGAGGAACCACTTACATCAGAAGCTAAGTTCAGTGTAGTGAGACGGTTGCGAATAAAGTTGCTAGAGGATCCAGTATTACGACCAAGCGCAGCAGTAGCATCAAGGCTGGCTTCTTCCGTAATAATCTTACCGAAACCTGACCAGTTAAGCGTTGCAATTCCGTCAATATCAAAATCAATACCTACTTCATTGCTTACACAATCTGCAATTTTATAAATAGTTACGTCTCCGCCAGTAGCAAAGCTGCCGTCAGTATCGGGTTGTCCTCCAAGTACAAAGAACAAGTCAAAAGTACCAAGAGCTGCTTTGTTTGACTCATCAAAGTCATAAGTATGAGTGTTAGATGAAACAGATACGCCCGCAGCCCAAACACCTGCGTCAGCAGGAGTAGCATCAGCTGCAAAAGAGTTAGCAGCTACAAAGTTAGCCCATAGACACTCTTCTGCACAATGACCTGCAGTATTTGGACGAACGTATGTTGAAAAAGACCAGTCTGCAGGTGCATATGAATCGTTGAACATTTGACGAGCTCGTCTACTTCCTGAATCCGATTCCATCTCGTTTAAAGTAATTTCAGAAGCGTTCGTAGCTTGGGAAAAAGAAAACCCATCTAGTACTGGAAGTTCCCATATATTGTCCCCATTATCCGCAGTATTTCGCTGCACTGCGAACACTCTAGTATTGCGGCTAAAATGTAATGCCATAGTTTATCTCCTATGTATATTGAAAGGACTAGGACGTGAACGTTTGTTCTTGCCAGTCGTTTCTAGTAACGAACTTCTAGTAGTATTTCTCCAACTCCTAGAGGCTCGAGTACTCCTTCATCAGTATTTATACTGATTATATTAATTTGGTGTGTATGTTGCGTATTTCCTCGATTGTCGGTAAACTGCAAACGAGAATTACTTTCAATCACTGTTTCTATATCTTCCATAACAGCATCTAATGCTTCTACAGAATTTTCATCTCGTACGTATATTCGTACTGTTATGGATAAGAATCTATCCTTGTATCCTCCGCCTTGGTAGTCTCTTGTTTCTGAGCCGAGATTTAAATGCACGGCAGGAAACTCATCTACTTCATCCCAAAACTGCAATCGAGGATGTACATTATTAAACAGATTAGTATTAAACTCACCTGTTTGATTTATAGTTTTTAACTTATCTACCAGAGCATTTACAATTCCAAGCCTTTTAGTTGAGTAAATACGATTTACATCATTTGTCATTATACTCTCCTAGTGTAGAACCTTCCAATTGCCATCTCTGCTGCAATTTCTCTTATTGAACGATTTATCAACTTTCGAGGATCTCGTTCAGCGTCTCCTTGCTTATTTCCTGTTTCAAATGTTTGATAAGGACTTTTTCTGTAAGTATACCCTATACTTGGGAATCCTTGAGCAGTAGGAACTACATCTGTCACTCGTACTGAATTTGCAAATCTACCAGTTACATTAGTAAGCGCCGGAGGCCCCATGTTCTTCTCTACTGTTTCTGGTAGCTTTTGGTTTATCAAAGCTGCTAAAGAAAACATCGAGGGCCCTGTTCTTGATTCGCCAGGGCTTAGTCTAGTTTTAGGAATAGCTGCTTTGGCTATTTCACTACGTACAACCTTACTTTTTTGTTTTTTCTGCGAGTCTACTGCGCTTCTTTTTGTAGCTTTTGGCTTTTTAACCTTAGACACTTTTACATACTTGCCTTCAGCCTTTTTAAACTCAGTCATTACGTCATAAGTGACTTGTTTTGTTTTAAATTCTTCTATAGAATCGGAGCCTTTTAATTCTGTAATAGGCTCTTTAGAGTTTAGTTTTACAAGTGCAGCCTTTAGTTGTTTTCTAAACTCTGTTTTTTCTTTTGCCGAATCAAAACCGGTTTCTCTATTTTCAACTTTACTTTGTGCAAATATTGAATGAGTATCTGTAGCATCGTCTCGAACGAACTTAAGGCTAATACCAAGCTCTTTAAAATTTGTCTGTAAATTATCTTTTACAACTTGTCTCATATATTTTTGATTGATTGCAGTATCAATCGCATCAGACATACGAGACTCTAAAATACCTTCCCCTTCTTCGTGCCCCGCTTCTAATAAATCAGAGCCGTGTTGAATTTCTTTAGTAGGATCAACACTTATTGAACTTTTAAATGTACTTCTATCAAAATCTATTTTTGTTTTATTAAGTCGCTTACCATAGTTTGTTTTTAAATGCTCATTTAAGTCTAGCACAAAAGAATTTAGTTCGCTTTTATATAGCTCTTTTAACTTTATAAAATTATTGTAGTTTTTATCTGTACTAGGGTTCTTTTCTGTTGCAATAACGACTTTAATAGAGTGTTGATTTCTTCGTATTAAAATACCTCGACGTTGTTTAAACTTTGCTGCATTTTGACCGCATACATTAAGTATTTTAGTTGCTCCAGCTTCCATAAAAGCCTGAACAGATTTTGAGTCAAACTCTTTTAACAACTCTCTTTTGTCGAACTCTTTTCTTAACTCTTCTACAAAACGACGCTTGTTGAAAGTAAAGACCATTTCACGACCATCGGCCTCTCTTCGATACTTTGCACTAGAACCGTACAGCTCTTTGTCAAGTTTTGTCAAAAATTTAATTAAACTTTGACGACTCATTAAAAGTTTTTATACATATCAAGAATTCTTTTGATATGGCTTGGAAATCCTATGCCTTCAACGCTTCCAGGGTTATCTAGTGTTGCACCCGATAAAGTTTTTCGCGTTTTGTATTCGTCTTTATGGTAATACTTTACCAAATCAAATACCGCAAGTTTTAAGTCCTCTGGGCAAGATTCATACCCAGCAGTATACGTAACTTTTACGGCTCCTGCGCCCATAGGCCAGCTTTTATAGGTAGACCCCGTAACGTACAGCACACTATCCGTCGTCTTGTCAAGATAATAGTCTGTAGTTGGCACGGTGGTGTAACTAGACGTTACGGAGTCTCTTTTCTCTACGGAAACGATTGCATTTACAGGACTTT
>Ga0208298_1000424_pt1 | contig 18345 bp, 29 predicted proteins | sample 14BtaG_FD_184088 | JGI IMG/M metagenome (GOLD analysis project Ga0208298, IMG submission 184088) | Marine viral communities from the Subarctic Pacific Ocean - 14B_ETSP_OMZ_AT15311_CsCl metaG (SPAdes) (version 2) | ecosystem: Environmental > Aquatic > Marine > Oceanic | place: Pacific Ocean... | reverse complement strand
AGGGGTAAAAAATATGAAATAAAATTGCCTTTCTCCCACATGAAATATGAAAGGTTATTGGATTTAAATGTTGACTCTACATCTCCCACTAAAGATACTTTAATACAGTGGGGATATTGTGCAGGTGGTGATTTTAACCCAGATGCAGATGCTGTTCCTGCTCCTACTGGAAATTATGATACGTTATTGATAAAACCATTATTATTTTATGGCATAAAAATAACTGATTTACCAGAAGCAAGTGTCGCTAACGGAAACAGAAGCGGTAAGATTAATTGGATTTCTACATCTCCTCCAACTGGGCTAACTAGTTATTGGAGACCATCTAATTCAAACGATGCTGGAAATACAACAACACCTCCAACTTACAACTTAAACTTTGACCAAGAGTTTGATGAATGGCAAACAATGAATTATGGGGATTACAGCAATTCATTATACAATGTATTTTACAAAAACTATATTGAAAGTGTATTTAATCCAGCTAGAAGAATGTTTAAGGTTACAGCATACTTACCTGCTAATATACTTATAAATTATAAATTGAATGACCAAATTAAGATACAAGATAAGATATTTCGGATTAATTCAATAACAACTAATTTGATGACTGGTAAATCTGAATTAGAATTACTAAACATCTTTCAAGACCAAATAGTAGAATGATAAAGCAAATATTAGAATTATTATCGATAGATGATTGGTATGGGGTATCTGATAATATAGATATTGCTAAAGGCAAGTATAAAGGAGTAGGCAGTATAAAAGAAGCTAAACAACAAATAAAAAGATATTATTATGGCAGATAAGAAGGTAATTGCTATTGAAATAAAGGTAACGGAGAAAAATGCTGCCAGAGCTGTAAAAACAACTAAGAAAGCTGTAGATGGATTAGCCGATTCTACTGAAAGATTATCAAGAGCAAATAATAAAAACAGGGCACAATCAGGGCTTAATAATGCAATACTTATTGAAACTGGTCGTGTTGCTTCGGATGCAGCTTATGGTATTCAAGGTGTAGCTAATAACATTGGTCGTTTACTTGAACTAGGTCAAGAATTCTCAAGAACAAGCGGAAAAGGGCTTGGAGGAGCGTTATCTCAATTAGGAAAATCTTTACTTGGTGTTGGCGGTGTAATTGTTGGAGTTCAATTATTGCTTTCATTCTTACCTAGAATACAAAAAGCATTTCTTAAATGGGCAGGAGCTGTTACTTCTGTTAATAAAGCCTTAAAGGATGCAACAGAAGTATATGGAGAACAGATAGGTAGGCTTGAGACCTATGTTGAGATGCTAAATGATTCAAATGTATCTGATGAACAAAAAGCAATTATACTTAAAAAAGTTAGCGATGAACACGAAGGATTAAATCTTCAGTTAGATGAGACAAATAAATTAACTGATGATTCAATAGTAAGAACTGAAATTTTAATTAAAGTTCTAATGAAAAAGGCTCAGTCTCAAGCAATATTAAATGAAATACAAGAAAAGTATATTGAGCAATTTAAGTTACAAAACGCCTCATTAGTTGAATCAACTGGCTTTTTAGAAGTATTTCAAGGTATATTATCTGGAGCAACAGATGGTCTTGCTGGTGTTAACTCTATGGTTGCAGCTTCAGCAAAATCAAGAACCAAAGAGCTATCTACAATAGCAGATGATATCGATAAACTACAAGAGAAGTTAAAAGAATTTGGAATATTTCCAGATGATAGTGATGGATTATTAGGGGGTAGACTTAGAGCTTTTAAACAAAAACTTTTAGATTTGTCTAAATTAGAAGAAAGATTTAGACAGCAATCAGAGCTTACTTTTATACTAAATGAGGAAGAAAGAATAATAAAGCAACAAGAGTTTTCATTAAGAGATTTAGATATAAGGGTTCAGCAGTTTAAAGATAGAGAAAAATTAAGATTAGAGGAATTTGAAGAATCATCAAGAAGTGATGAGAAAAAAGCTGAAGCTAAAAGAGAATATTTAGAATCTATAAGAAAAGCTGACGAAGAGGCTGCTGATGTTAGAATTCAGATATTTGCATCAACTGAAACTAAATTGTTAAAACTTGAAGCTGACCAATCAGATAAAAGATTTGATTCAAACAGAAAAAAACAAGAGTTAGAAGTATTAAATTTAAAATATTCTTTAGATGCTAATCAATATTACTTAAACGAAAAAATGGCTCTTCTTCAGAGCGATATAGATTTTGAAAACTTTAGGTTAAAAACAGCCAGACTTTCTGTTGATGAGAGAGCAGAAGGGGAACTAAAATTAGCACAATTAGAACAGCAGTTGAATGAAACTAAGTTGCAGCAGAAGTTAGATTTCATAAAAGAAAACCAACGTATAGACCTTATATATGTTGGCTTTGCACAGCAAACATCGGACTTGTTATCTAATATAGCAGGGGAAAATGAGGCTATGCAAAAAGCAGCATTACTTATAGAAAAAGGTGCTGCTGTTGCGGATATTGTAGTTAGGACTCAATCTTCTAATCAAATTATTAGAGCAGGGTATTCTGCAAAAGCCGCTTTAGCTCCTGTAGGAGGTGCTGCGTTTAAAGCTATTGCACAGGCTGAAATAACTAGAAATAACATTGGTGCAGCATTATCTATAGCAAACATATTGGCAACAACTATATCTTCATTTAAACAACCATCTGCTGGTGGTCAAGGAGGTGGAGGAAATGTAGAAGCTCCAGACTTTAATGTAGTCGGTGCATCACCTGAATCACAACTTGCACAAACAGTAGCAACATCACAGAAACAACCTTTGAGAGCCTTTGTTGTTCATAAAGATATTGTAGATGCTGGAGAAGTATATGAGAATATTATAGACAGTGCTAGTACTTAATATAAAATTAAAACGAACACAATAATAGCAATTAATTTAAATATGAGAATAATAGAACTACTTATTGACGAAGATGAATTGCTTTCAGGTATTGAAGCTATTAGTATAGTTGACCGACCTGCAATTCAAGAAAACTTTATAGCACTTAGCGAACAAACTAAAGTCGAACTAACTGAGGTTGATTCTGAAAAAAGAATACTTATGGGGGCTGCATTAGTGCCTAATAAGAATATCTACAGAGCCGATGGTGAAGATGAATATTATATATACTTCTCAGAAAATACAGTAAGAAAAGCATCAGAACTATTCTTAATGAGAGGCAATCAAAATGAGTCTACATTAGAACACGAAGCTAAACTTTACGGATTATCAGTTGTTGAAAGCTGGATTATAGAGGATGAAACCCACGATAAAAGTAGAAAGTACGGAATGGAACTCCCTGTAGGAACTTGGATGGTTTCGATGAAGGTTAATAATGATGAGGTTTGGAATAACTACGTTAAAACTGGCAAAGTAAAAGGATTCTCTATAGAAGGATATTTTACTGATAAGGTGAATATGGGAGAGGTTAATCAAATAAGTGAAGTGGAAGCAGAAGAAATATTAGTCGAGATGGCTGATTATATCGCCTCTAAGAAGCTAGATTTAAAGACCTATAGTGATTACCCTCAAGGTGTCGTAAACAACGCTAAGAGAGTCTTAGAATGGGTTGATAAAAATGGTTGGGGTTCTTGCGGTACTGCAGTAGGGAAGCGAAGAGCATCGCAATTAGCATCAAAATCTAATTTGACAGTATCAACAATTAAGAGAATGTATAGCTTTCTGTCTCGTCATAAGGGAGACTTAGAAGCCTCTAAAAGCTACTCGGATGGGTGTGGTAAGTTAATGTACGATGCTTGGGGAGGTAAAGCAGCTCTTAGGTGGAGTAGAGGTAAACTAAAGTCATTAGGCGAAATAGATTTAGCAGAATCAGATGGTGAGGGTGATGTAAAGACATCTCCTAAAGCACCTAAATCAGACACAGCTAATCCTAGTCCAAAAGGAGAAGGAACTGCCAAAGGAAGTGCTAAAGGAAAGACAGGTGCTAAAGTAAGTTCTGCTGACCGTAAAACTCTACAGAAAAAAGCTGATGAATTTAACGATAAGTATAGAGATAAACTTGCTTATAGTGTTACTGTGGGTATGTTGGCTAGTGTATTTCAAAGAGGTCTAGGTGCTTTTAATACAAGTCATTCTCCTAAAGTAAGAAGTGCTAAACAATGGGCATTAGCTAGAGTAAATGCTTATTTATATTTAATGAAGAACGGTAGACCACAAAATCCAAAGTACACTACCGACTATGATTTATTGCCAAAGAAACATCCAAAATCAAGTAAAAAATAATGGGAAAGAATACAGCATATAGAGTCCATGTAGAAGATGTAGAGCAATCTGTAGTTGATAATGTCAATATAGAAAATGGTGCGATGTTGCGTACAGATAGTGCTTTGTATATGGGGCATAATAATGAGAATGTAATTGTATATCCTCAGAACTTAGGGGCAACTCAAAACTTAGGTTGGGCAAGATATGATGATACAGAATATCATTCTGAGTATAAGCTTACCTTGGAACAAGACTCAGAACTAGTGCTACCTAACAATGCAGGTAATGTAGTAAGAAGCCATTCAAGTATAGAATTTTATAATTCCTCTACACAAAAAATATTAGGTGTAAACGAAAATGACACATACATTATAACAATAGCATTTAAAGCAGAAGCTGCAAACGCAAACCAAACTTTTTTAGAGTATAACTTAGAGGGTAGTGGTCAAATTTCAAGATTAGCAGGAACTATTGCTTTTCCAAAAGGAAATCACGAAACACATTCAGAGAATATAATGGCTCAATATTATACCGATAGTACTTTTGTAAATGATGGAATTCAATTAAAAGTCCTTTCCACTGGAGATGATTGCAAAATTTGGGATGTAATATATTTTATACAACGAACACAAAACGCAGGATTATGACAAGAAACAACAGGGATAGAAGTCCATCTCCTAAAAATAGCAAAAGAGGATGTCTTTGTAAAGATGGCAGAACTTATTCTAGGAAATGCTGTGATGGTAGTTTTCAAGCACAAGGAGTTGGAAATGTAACTGGTACTACCGAGTAAAAATCTAACACCTTGTTAGTAAACAATTATTTTATATAAATATTAATAATTATTATGAAGGCAACAACTTTATTAAATGAAATTCTCGAGAAGTTGTCTGTGTTAACAAAAGAAGATGAATTAGCTCAAGAGCTTTCTCAAGAGGAAGTACAAGAAGAAGCTGTTTTATCTGAACTAGATTCTGTTGACGAGACAACTAAAGAAGTAGAAGAAGAGACTACTGAATTATCTGAAGAAGTAGCTACTGAAGAAGTAGAGGCTTCTAGCGAGGAAGAAGTAGAAGATGAAACTGAGCTAAAAGATGGCTATGTTTCTGAGGAAAAGTATATGGCAGATATGGGGGCAATGAAAGCCGAAATTGAAGCTATAAAGAAAATGATTGATGAAGAGATGGGTTATATGAAGAAAGAAAAAGAATCTCTTGCTGAACAAGTAAAGGAACTTTCTAAAGAACCTGCTGCCGAACCAATCAAGCACAGCCCAGAAGAAGAGGCTAAAACAAGTTTGAATTTATACGCACAAAATAGAACTATGAGTACTGCGGATAAAGTATTTCAAAGAATATCTAACATTAAAAAATAACGACTAAATCTAAATAAAATGCCAACAACAACAACTCAAAACGCTAGTGTAGCATACAATGGGGAATTTGCAGGACAATACATTTCTGCTGCTTTATTAAGTGCTTCTACTTTGGAAAACGGTGGATTAACCGTTAAACCAAACATTAAGTTTCAGGAAGTAATCAAAACTATCTCTACTGATGATATCGTAAAAGATGCATCTTGTGATTTTACTGCAACAAGTACTATCACTCTTGATGAGAGAACTTTGACTCCTGAATTTCAACAAGTAAACTTACAACTATGTAAGTCTGACTTTCAAAATGACTGGGAAGCTATCTCTATGGGATTCTCTGCCCACGACACTTTGCCTTCTAACTTTTCTGATTTTTTAATTTCTCACGTTGCTGCTAAAGTAGCACAAAGAACTGAGCAGTCTATCTGGGCAGGAGATACTTCTACAAGTGGACAGTTTAATGGGTTAACTACTCTATTAGGAGCAGACGCTAGTTTGCCAACAGCAAATGAAATTGCGGGTACTACAGTAAGTGCTTCTAACGTAGTTGCACAGCTAGGCTCTATCGTAGATGCTATTCCTTCTACTCTATATGGAAGTGAAGATTTAAATATCTATGTTTCTCAGAATATTGCTAGAGCTTATGTAAGAGCTTTAGGTGGATTCTCAGTTGCTGCTACTTCAAATGCAGGTAGTGATAATAAAGGAACTCAGTGGTATGGTGGTGGAGCATTATCTTTTGATGGTGTAAAACTATTTGTTGCTAACGGTCTTGCAGACAATACTGCAGTAGCTGCTGAAAAGTCTAACCTATACTTTGGTACTGGTCTATTAGCTGACCACAACGAAGTAAAAGTTATTGATATGGCTGACATTGATGGGTCTCAAAACGTAAGAGTCGTAATGAGATTTACAGCAGGTGTACAGTATGGTATTGTTGACGACATCGTAACTTACGGTATCGCAAACACTGCTAACGACGAATAATAAATAATAATTAATCAATAAGAAGGGTAGGTGGTAACTAATCTGCCTACCCTTTTTTTATAAAACAATAATACTATGAGCTGTGATTTAACTGGAGGAAGATTAAAACCCTGTAAAGATGCTGTAGGTGGTATTAGAAAAATTCACTTTGTGGACTTTGGAGACTTAGGTACTATAACCTTAGTTGATGATGAAGTAACCGATATAGATGGAACTTTCGATTACCACTCTTACGATGTTAAGGGTAACTCTTCTTTAGAGACAAATATTCAAACTTCTCTTGAGAATGGTACAACATTCTTTGAGCAAGTTGTAAACTTAACTTTACATAAACTAACAAAGGAGGATAACAAAGAGCTGAAATTAATGGCATTTGGTAGACCCCACGTTTTTGTAGAGACTTTTGATGGCAAGTTATTGCTAGTTGGTAGAGAACATGGAGCAGAGGTAACAGGAGGTACAGCAGTAACTGGAACTGCAATGGGAGACTTACAAGGTTATACTCTTACTTTAACTGCTAATGAAATAACTATGCCTAATTTTGTAGATGGTGCTACTTCGGCAGACCCATTTGCTGGAATGGCTAGTGCTACTGACAGTCCCTCTACTCAGAGAGTTGTCTAATTAAAATGTACTTGTAAATTCAATAAGGGGGGTATTTTACCCCCTTTTTTTGTACCTTAGTAAAAACAATTCAATAGGGTAAAGTTATTTTGTATATGGATATACTCCCTACATCAGGAACTCAAGAATTAAAGATAATTCCTCGCAAAGATGCTGACTCCCCAGTAATTAAGATTACGGATAAGGCAACCAGAACGACAGCTACTGTTACTCCAACTAAGTCAAATGAAGGAGATTATATGGTGTTGAATGGGGACTTTGGTTTAACTGAAGATAATTTATATACCTACAAGGTACAGTTATCTGACGAAGATGATGAGGAGATATATAGAGGTTTAATTTATTGTAGCGACCAAGAATCTTTAGATAAATACTTTATTAATAAAGACCAATACACAGAAGAAACTAGCTTCGATAATGAATATATATTTGTATAATGTCAAGAAAAAATTATAATAAGCAATTAAATAAAGTTAAGGATGCAATTCATGTTGTAAACCTTGCCTCTTATACATCCACTCAAATAGTTGAATCAAAAAGATATGATTGGGTAGAGTATGGAGATGATAATATGTATTTTAAATATCTTATAGATAGATACAATGGGTCTCCAACAAACAACGCTTCAATCAACGGTATATCTGAGATGATATATGGGAGAGGGCTAGATGCTACTGATTCTGAATCAAAACCTACAGAGTATAAAGAGATGAAAGAGCTCTTTAGAAAGGATTGTATGAAGAAGGTTTGCTACGATTACAAAATGATGGGACAGGCTGCTGTTCAAGTAATATACAGCAAAGATAGAAGTAAGATAGCTCAAGTAGCCCATATGCCTATTGAAACATTAAGAGCTGAGAAAGCTGTAGATGGAGAGATTAAGAACTATTATTATTCTAGCGATTGGTCTAAGGTAAAACACAATGATAAACCAAAGCGTATTGCTGCTTTTGGTACAAGTCAAGATAATATTGAAATTTTATATATTAGACCTTATAGAGCAGGATTTTATTACTATAGCCCAGTTGACTATCAAGGAGGATTACAGTATGCTGAATTAGAGGAAGAGATTGCTAACTACCATATTAGCAATATACAGAATGGTCTACAGCCAAGTATGTTAATTAACTTCAATAACGGTACTCCTGACAAGGAGCAGAGAGATTCTATTGAAAGAGCAATATACGAAAAGTTTAGTGGTACTAGTAACGCAGGTAAATTTATCCTGGCATTTAATGATAGTAAAGAACTTGCAGCTACAGTTGACCCAGTAATGATAAACGATGCCCATCAACAATATCAGTTCTTATCTGATGAGAGTATGAAGAAAGTAATGGTGTCCCACCGTATTGTATCGCCAATGTTAGTTGGTATTAAAGATAATACTGGACTTGGTAATAATGCCGAAGAATTGCAGACTGCTTCGTTATTGATGGATAATACTGTAATTAGACCAATGCAGGTTACAATATTAGATGCTTTAGAAGAAATTTTAGAGTACAATAATATTGAATTAGATATTTACTTTAAGACTTTACAGCCATTAGAATTTACTGATTTAACAAATGTGATTAGTGATTCCGAAATGGAAAAAGAAACTGGGGTAAAAAAGAATGGACAAAGCGAAACTATTGACGAACAAATTGAAGAGCAAGAATAATGGCAACTGCACTATTTATAAAAAGAGCTGACTTAGTTAAGAATACTGCCTTGAGTGGGAATGTAGATACTGATAAATTTATTCAGTTTATTAAATTAGCTCAAGAGATTCATGTTCAAAACTATCTTGGTACAGATTTATATGATAAGATAAGTAGCGATATTGTAGCTGGTAGTTTAAGTGGGGATTATTTAGAATTGGTTAATGAGTACATTCAGCCTATGTTAATTCACTTTGCAATGGCAGAGTATTTACCTTTTGCTGCTTATACAATATCAAATGGAGGAGTTTACAAGCATAGTTCTGAGAATTCAACTCAACCTTTAAAGCAAGAAATAGATAGCCTTATAGCAAAGGAAAGGGATTATGCCGAATATTATACCAATAGGTTTATTGAACATATGAGTTTCAATGCTGGTAGTAAATTCCCTGAGTATTTTAGTAATAATAATGAAGATGTTTATCCAGATAAAGATGCATTATTTCAAGGATGGGTACTATAGAAAATAAAAAACAATACAAACCTAAGAAAGAGAACATTATTAAATTAAGTAATTACTTAAAAAAGAGAAATGGCAAATTCAATAGATTGGGGAAAAATATATTGTGATATGGAAACCAACGATGGTTGGGGACTAGATGAACAATACACAACATACTTTATACCTGACTTTTCTGCTCCTAATTGTTGGGGACTTGTACCAGTAACACCGTTTACAGCAGATTTGATTAGTTATTTCGGAGGAGATTTAACAGCGGATAATGCACAATTTACAGCAGATAAAACACAATTATAAATAAAATAAAATGGCACAACAAACAATAGTAACATACCCTGCGGTAGCCAAAGATTCTACACAAGGGACTCCTTTAGCGGATGCCTTTAAAATGGTCAACGATAACTTTAATGAGTTATATGGGAAGCCAGATTTATCTTTAGCAACAAACACATTAACCTTAACAAAAGGCGATGGCACAACTGATACAGTAGATTTAGCTCCTTATTTGGATGATACTGCAATAGTGAGTGCTTCAATAGATGGGGCAGGTCTTGCAACATTTGTTAATAGTGATACTTCTACTTTCACCTTAGACCTATCCTCTCTTATAGATGATGTCTTAATTACAAGTGTAGATGGGGGAACAGGATTAGAAGTTGACACTACTACTGGAGATGTTACAGTAAGCGTTTCTGATAACGGGATAGACCACCAACAACTATCTAACTCTTATACAGCATTATCAGCTTTAGGTACAGGTTCATCTTTTGCAATAAACTTTGATTCGGCAGCTACTTTTACAGCAACAGCAGATAATGCAGCTACCCTAACAATTAGTAATGCTCAACAGGGGCAAGTTGTAGATATTATATTAGATGGAGACTTTGCTATTACTTTAGCAGAAACAGGGTCTACGTTTAACAAAGTAGGTAGTACAAACTACGACGGTACAACAAATAACGTAATACAAATTATTTGTACAGACGATTCAACAGGTGCAAAAGTCTATCACTATGCAGTAGCACCCTACACTTCAAGTACAACGGTATAATAATAAGATATGAAAGCAATACAAATAGACGGAGCAATAAAAAGATACACTACTATTCCAAAAGCTTGGGGTAATGTTATTGGTGGGTTTGATAAATTATCTTCTACAGAATGGGAAGAAGCAGGATTCTACAACGTAGTAACACCTGATTACGATTCAGCAATTCAAAAGCTAGGAGACCTTGAATGGGATAGTGATAGTAGTACTTTTACTTATCCTGTAATTAACAAGACTTGGACACAAACAGTAGCCGAGTTAAAAGAGGCAAAAATTGCAAACCTAAAATCTATATACAATAGAAAATTAGAAGAAACAGATTGGTACATTATCAGAGCACAAGAAGGTATTGCTGCACCGCAGGATGTGATAGATGCAAGAGCAGCCTTGAGAACTGAATGTGGAACTAAAGAAGCGGAGATTAACGCACTTACAACTAAAGCAGCGGTAGTTTCTTATTCTTTACCAAATCTTGACTAAATGGGATTTAATAAGAAATTCTTTACAACAGGAGGTATAGTAGCCTCTGCATCAGCAGCATTAGACCCTTTACAAAACTTTGAAACTGTAACCTATACAGGGAACGGTAGTACACAATCAATTTCTTCGCTTGATTTTCAACCTGATTTGGTGTGGATAAAGAATAGGGATGGTATATATTTCCACGGTATTTTTGATTCAATTAGAGGTGCAAACAAAGTAATATCTTCAAACAATTCAGATATTGAAAATCAACACGGTAATTGGACACAGCAATTAACATCTTTTGATTCTAATGGGTTTTCTTTAGGAGATAACAGCGATAGCGGTAATTATGTAAATGTAAGTGGAGATGACTACGTTGCTTGGTGTTGGAGAGCAGGAGGAACTGTTTCCGCTAACAATAATACTGATGGTGATATTACGTCAACAGTTAGTGCTAATCAAGATGCAGGGTTTAGTATTGTGAAATATACAAAATCTGGAACTACAGGTACAATAGCCCACGGATTAGATTCTGCACCTGAAATGATATTAGAAAAAAGAACAGATGGTGCTGCTTATTGGAATGTGAGAGTGGCAGGAATAACGAATAATAATCAAACTATATATTTAAACCAATCTTCTGGGGTTGGTACGCATCCTAGTTTAAACTTATGGACTACACCGACAGATTCTGTTTTTGGGTATAATAGTGCAAACGCAACCGCAGGAGATTATATCGCCTACTGCTTCCATTCAGTAGATGGTTATCAGAAGGTAGGGAGTTATACAGGAGATGGAACTTCAAGTGGTAATAGTATTGTAACAGGGTTTAGACCAAGATTTGTTTTAATCAAAAGAACTGATAGTGCAGGGGATTGGAGAATATTTGATTCAGTAAGAAACCTTTCTAACCCAATAAATAATTTTTTAAGACCTAATGAATCTGCTGCAGAAACTACAAATAGTAGTACTGCTTCTATTGATTTTTTAAGTAATGGGTTTGAACCAAATTCAGGTAGTGCTTCTGTAAATGCGTTAGACGCTAATTACATCTATTTAGCAATAGCATAATGCAAGATTTGAAGATAGCTTTTACTAATATATTCGCACTTGGGTTAAGTGTTTCAGAAGCAAACCCAGTACTACAAACAATATCTTTAGTATTAGCTATCGGATATACTTTAATATCAATATATAAAAAACTAAAATAATGGCAAAGATTGATTTAGACGGAGACGGTAAAGCAGACGTTTCAATTAGTATATCACAAATAATTACTATCGCAGTAATGTTTGCTTCTATAATTGGTTCTTACTATACTTTAAGTGCCAAGATAGATACTAATACAGCGGAGGTTAAAAAGCTAAAGTATAACGAAAAGGAATATACTTGGAAGAATCAAAGGGAATTAGAGAAAGAGGTAAGAGAAATAACCTTAGAAATGAGGGATTTTATGAAAGACTTGGAGTATCTAAAGATTGATAAAAAGAGGAAATAAGCTGCTTTTTAAGTGGCTTTTTGTATATTAACAGGAAATATATTACTTATGGATAAGATAAAAGAACTAGCTAAAACAGGGTGGTCTTTATTTAAAGCACAAATTATAAAGGATTGGAATGGAAACTTATTTAGTAAAGGTAAACTTATCTTTATTGGTGGGATGCTACTATTAATCTTAATTGGCTTAACTACAAAATGAACTTTAAATACTTTTCCCTATCAGAGTTTGATTGTCCTTCTTTACCTCAGTCAGGTAAGAATATGGATACTAACTTTGTTTATAAACTTGAACACGCTAGAGAACTCGCAGGAATACCCTTTAAAATCACAAGTGGTTATAGAACAGCAGACCATAACAAACAAGTTGGTGGAGTACCAAACTCTAGCCACCTCAAAGGAGTTGCAGCAGATATTGCTGTTGGAAGCGGGAGTGAAAGATACATTATACTTAATGCCCTTATTAAAGCAGGATTCAAACGTATTGGAGTTGCAAAAGGGTTTATACACGCAGATACAGACGATACCAAGTCAAACTCTGTTTGGACTTACTAATACCGTAGGCAATACCTTATGTCTGACAAAAAGAAATTTAAAGATACCCAAGTAGGACAGTTTCTACTAAAGAAGATACCTGACGTTGTTAATGCAGTAGCAGGAGATACTTTAGCAGGAAATGTAATACAAGCCATTATAGGGGGTTCTGGGATGTCAGAGGAGGATAAGTCCGTAGCACTAAAGAAACTTGATTTAGAGAGGGCTGAGATAGATGGAATAACTCGTAGATGGGTTGCTGATTCTCGTAGTGGTTCTTGGTTAGCTACTAATGTTAGACCATTAACTTTAATATTCTTTTCTGTAGCTTATGTTATAGGTTGGTTTTATGGTTTAGAATTGAACTCAATAACTGGCTTGTTATCTATTGTGATTGGAGGATACTTCGGTTCAAGGGGTGTGGAGAAGGTTTTTGGTGATAAGCTCCATAAGTAGTATCAAAAAATATATATTTGTATAAATAAGTAATAACCTTTAATTTTATAATATGGAAGAAGATTTGACTATTCGTAAATTGGCAAACAAAATTGCTACTGATTTTGCTCTAAGTGTTAAAGAGCGTACTGATATGATATTAGAATTAGATGCAATTCAATATACTAACCTAGGTATAGACTCTACCAAAGCTGAGAAAAAAAAAGTCAAGTCGGATAGCAAACATCTGTATCGCCAAATAAAAGGATTTAATGAGCATGATGGAAATCTACTGTTGAATCATTTAGATAGTTAAATGTGAATTTAATAGGGTATTATTTGGAAATGTGAATTCAATAGGCGTATATTTGTAACAAGAGTTTAATTCCCTATATTAATTCTTGTTTATCTTTGTTTAGAACTGGGAGTAGCTAAAAAGTTGCTCCTTTTTCTTCTACATATTTTGTCAGTTGGAAAAAATTATATATATTTGTCGATATGAAAACAATCAATGATAAGCTGGTGAATATTCAGGGGAGACTGAAAGCACCGAAGAATCAAAGAAACAGTTTCGGTAATTACAATTACAGGAGCTGTGAGGACATCTTAGAGGCGGTTAAACCATTACTACAGGAATTTAATTTATCGCTAACACTAGATGACGAAACCAAAGAAGCGGCAAGTATTCCGTATATTGAAGCTACAGCAACTCTTAGTGATGGCAAAGATAGTATTGCTAGGAAGGCACAGGCTGGAATAAACCCTAATAAAAAGGGTATGGATATAGCACAATCTTTTGGAGCATCTAGTAGTTATGCTAGAAAATATGCCCTTAATGGGTTGTTCCTTATTGATGATAATAAAGATGCCGATGCTACGAATGACCATAAAAGTGATAGTGGTAATTCTAAAGCATGGTTGAACAAGGGTACTCCCCAGTTTAACAATGCTAAGAAGGCAATCAAGAGTGGGCAATATACTATAAATAATATTAGAGATAAGTATAATGTCAGTAAAGAAGTAGCGGAATTGCTACAAAGTTAATTGTTTAATTTTTAATTATTTATTATGAGTAACGAGAAAAAAAGAGAGTATGTTGGAAAAGGTGTTAAGGCAGGTCAATTCGACCTAATTAACATCTCTATTGCTAAAAGTAAGCTAGAGTCCCATTGGTATGAGTATAATGGGGAACATTACATTAAGCTAACTGTTGGTGGGCTAAGAGAAACTGACCAGTATGGTAAAACCCATAGTGTTTGGATTAACGACTACAAGCCAGATAACAACAATAACAATAGTAGCAACAATGCTCCTAAGCAAACGGTAACCGATAGAAGTAACGATTTACCGTTTTAATTAAACCAGGAGGTGGAGATTATATCAAAACCTCCTTTTTTTAACTAGATAAACAGATAATTATGGGACAATTTGTGAAAATAAATTTCGATGATATGGAAAAATACGACTTAAATAATAGCGAAGGTATGGTACTGGAGTATATTGATTCATTATGCAAAAACGGTAATAGGGAATACTGTTTTGCTAGTAATAAAACAATATCTAAAACCACTAAAATAAGTGAGAGAACTCTCTATAGAATACTATCTAAATTAGAGTCTAAAGGTCTTATCAAGAGAAAGACTAAATCTATTGGCAAAGAAGGTAAAGAACGTAGAATCTTTAGTAACCTTCCAAGTGCCAAAATGGCAGATATATATAGATAGTATTAACTATGTTATATAGATAGTACTAAGTATATAAATAAATAATACTAAGTATAATACAAAGATGATACAAGAATTTACAAATCTAGGGATTCAACTCAGGGGTAATTCACCTCAACAAAAAACTAAGTGTCCAAAATGTTCTCCAACTAGGAAGAACAAGTTAGATACTTCACTATCCGTTAATCTAAAGGATGGGGTTTTTAAGTGCCACCATTGTAATTGGCAAGGAAGAGTTGGTTCACTAACTAATAAAAATTATATGGAGAACAAGATTTATTCATTGCCTAGTCAAAATGTGTTGCAAACACTATCTGGAAAAGGTAAAGAATTCTTAAACTCAAGGGGTATAACAGATGAAGTTATTCGTGAGAATAATATTCAAAGCTCTAGCGATGGTAGTAAAATAGTTTTCCCATACTATAGGGAGGGAAAGTTAACTAACTATAAAACACGAGGCATAGATGGTAAGCAATTTACCCAGGCAAAAGATGCAGAGCCTATTGTATATAACTATGATAGTCTAGTTGGCAGTAAAGATATTGTTATAAGCGAAGGTGAAATAGATTCATTGAGCTGGGCAGTAGCTGGTGTTAAAACCCATACTTCTGTTAATATGGGAGCTCCTAATGTTCAGGATAAGAATATAGATAAGAAACTACAATGTATAGATAACTGTTATAGTGTGTTTGAAGATGCTAAAACAGTATATGTATCTGTAGATAACGATGATAACGGAAGATACCTCCAGAAGGAGCTTATTAGACGTATTGGAGTAGAAAAGTGTAAAATAGTCGATTTAAGCCCCTATAAGGATGCAAATGAGGTATTAGTACACGAAGGCATAGAAAGCCTCGTAGAGCGTCTTAAAAACGCTTCACAGCCCAAAATAGAAGGTGTCTTTGAAGTTAATGATATAAGGGACAGTTTAATAGATGGATTTTATAATGGGGTTGAAAGAGGTACAACTACCTATATCCCTAGTATTGACAATGCTTGGACTTGGAGAATGGGAGAGGTTAACATCTGGACTGGGTATCAGAATGAGGGTAAATCTTTGTTCTTGAATCAACTTTGCTGTTTAAAGTCGGCAATGGAAGGTTGGAAGTTTGCTTTCTTTACCCCAGAGAATATGCCAATGAATGATTTCTACAATGATATTGCTGAGATGTATATTGGTAAAAGTAGCGACCCTTACCACAAAGGTTCTCAGATGGAAATACAGGAATATAAAGAGGCACTTGATTTTATACAAAACCATTTCTATGTGATATATCCTAATAAGAACTTTCTACTAGAAACTGTATTGGCTAAGGCAAAACTATTGGTTAGACAGAAGGGAGTAAGGAGTTTGATAATTGACCCTTATAATACTATCCAACATAAAATGAGAATAGGAGAGAGGGAGGATTTGTATATAAGTAGGTTTATGTCTGAGTTGAAAAGATTTGCAGTTGACAATGAAGTGGCAATTCATTTGGTAGCTCATCAATTAACACCTCGTAAAGGAGATGATGGTAAATATCCTAAACCAGATATTAATATGATAAAAGGTGGGGGAACGTTTGCTGATAAGGCTGACAACGTCATGTTTGTTTGGAGACCGAACAGGGCTATCAATTTCTCGGATAAATTTGTTACCTTTGGTTCACAGAAGATTAAGAAACAGAAATTAGTAGGGATTCCACAGGAAGTTGAACTCATTGAATTTAACATAAAGGAACAACGTTATTACTTTAATAATCAAACTCCTTTTACTAAAGTAGATGAAAAAAGAAGAAAAGAACGCAAAGTCCCTATCATTGCCCCTATATATAGCAAATCGGAGCAACCGTAGAAGATGGTTAACTATGAATAATTATAGAAATTGGCACTATCAAGTTAGCAACGATATTAAGCGTAGGTTTAAATCAGAGATTACTCCTTTGCTAGATTTTAGATTCGATGGTAAGATTAAGATTGAGTATTTTTATTTTGCCCCTGATAAAAGAACTAGAGATTTAATGAATGTGATTTCGGTAGTAGATAAGTTCTTTCAGGATGCTATGGTTGAGAATGGTTGTATTGAATCAGATGATTTGTCAACTGTGGTAGAAGTTAATTCTTGTTATATGGGGATAGATAGGGAGAGCCCTAGACTAGATGTAATGATAACTAAATTATAAATTATGTATATACAGTTTTTTCCAGTTTATGGGTTGATGTTGGGTTTCAACTATTGGAACACAAATATGGATGAGTTTGAAGATGAGGGAGCTGAAGAAATAGAACATCTATTTCAATTAATTATTGGCGTTATAGGAATATCAATCCATGTATGGAGGAGCAAGTAATAAAAATATTAGGTGATAAGCACCAGGATTGGTTTTATATGGCTAAGTCGTTTGGAGTTAGTGATGAGGATGCCAATGAATTAGTTCAGCAAATGTACATAAGGATATGTGGGTATGTGAAAGATGTGAGTAAGATTATGTACAATGAGGAAGAGGTAAATACTTATTACGTTTATGTAACGTTGCGTAATTTGTATTTATCTAACTTCCATAAGGCAGGTAATAAAACTATCTATATAGATGATTTGCCTAAAGATGTAAGCGAGATGTATTCAGCTAGTAAAAGTGTTAATGACGAAAAGGAGCATTTCGATAGGGTAGTAGATAAGATTGAATCTATTGTAGATAAATGGTATTGGTATGATAAGAAAGTATTCAATATCCATTTTTACGATAAGATGTCAATGAGAAAGATAGCTAGGGAAACTAAAATAAGTTTAAGTTCAATATTCAATACTTTAAGTAATGGCAAAAAGAAAATCAAAGAAGGTGCAATCCAAGAATACAAAAAGTACCGAGACTCAAAAGACTAAAGCAACTGGGATTGGTGATACGGTTGAGGCTGTGTTCGAAGCTACTGGTATTAGCAAGGTAGCCAAGTTTGTGTTAGGTGAGGATTGTGGATGCTCCGATAGGCGTGAGGTTCTCAATAAGATGTTTCCTTACCAAAAGCCTAACTGTTTAACTGAGGATGAGTATAAGTATCTAACCGATTACTTTTCTAATAGAGTAAGTAAGGTCTCCGGTAAAAAACAAGAAGAGCTAGTGGCTATATACAACAGAGTCTTTAATGATAAGGCACAAACAACTGGGTGTAGTAGCTGTTTTCTAAACAACATCCATAAAAAACTAGAACGAGTATATAAAGAATATGAAGAGCCTAATACGAAATAGTAAGCAAGTTAGCCAGTCTATAGACTTTACTGGGATTGAGAATAATAAAATCCATCC
>Ga0208298_1000422_pt1 | contig 18375 bp, 21 predicted proteins | sample 14BtaG_FD_184088 | JGI IMG/M metagenome (GOLD analysis project Ga0208298, IMG submission 184088) | Marine viral communities from the Subarctic Pacific Ocean - 14B_ETSP_OMZ_AT15311_CsCl metaG (SPAdes) (version 2) | ecosystem: Environmental > Aquatic > Marine > Oceanic | place: Pacific Ocean... | reverse complement strand
GTTGTCTGCAAAATACTGGTCACACAAGGTCAAGTGGTAGGAGTTAGATATGCCTTACGGAAAAGGAACTTATGGTTCGCAGGTTGGAAGACCTAAGAGTAAAAATAGCAAAAAGAAAAAAGTTGCCAAGAAGACGACGAAGAAGAGGACGGCATAATGGCTAAGGGTATGGCTCATTACTTCCGAGATGGCACTCGTCATAAAGGCGGTATGCACAAGATGTCAAATGGCGAACTGCACAGTGGCGCTCGACACACTGAATCAAGTAAGAAACTTTACCACTTTGGCGACCTTTCAAATACTGCTAAGAAAAAGGCAAGGAAACGGTCATAATGTATGTTACTGTTTACACGCGTAACCGTGCTGCCGAGAAAGCAGCAGCATTGGAAGCGGAGAAAGTAGCTAAGAAGGCTGCACCTAAGAAACGTGGTCGCCCACGCAAACAGAGGACAGAGAAATGATTTGCCCACATTGCGGATACCCCAATCCAAATGGTTACACAGAGCGTTGCAAAGGCTGTCGCAAGCCGCTAAGTGAAGCTCCTGTTGTTAAGGAAAAGCCTAAAGTAGCTAAAGTAGCTAAAACGGCTAAAAAGGCTAAAGTATCTAAGAAAGCATAGTTATGGCTAAAATGGACGACATTGAGTTTCAGGGCATTGTTCGCAATGAGATTGAACAAGCGCTAGGTCACTACGATACGGAGTACTCGCAAGACCGTATCGACGCGATGGACTATTACTTGGGCGAACCGTTTGGCAATGAACAGCCAGACCGCTCTCAAGTTGTTAGCACCGAAGTATCTGACACTATCGAACACATCATGCCGTCCTTGATGCGTATCTTTACGCAGTCTGAAGAGTATGTGCGTTTCGCACCTCACGGGCCAGAAGATGTAGCTGTAGCCGAACAAGCCAGTGATTACTGCAACTGGGTTATCAATAACGATAACCGTGGTTTTGAAATCATGCACAACTGGTTCAAGGATGCGCTTATCCTGAAGACTGGTGTTGTGAAGTTTTACTGGGATGAGAAGACAGATATTGAGACAGAAGAATATGCTGACCTCAATGATGAAGAACTGACCATCATTCTTGCAGACCCAGAAGTCGAGATTGTCGAGCAAGATGAACGCACCATCGGTGAGGACATGATTACCCCTGATGGTATGATGATTCCTGCTCCTGTGCTGTATGACATCAAAGTTAAGCGCACCAAGACAGACGGCAAGGTCTGCATTGAGAATGTGCCACCAGAAGAATTTTTGATTACGAGCCGCGCCAAGTCTCTTGAGGATGCAGACTTTGTAGCGCACCGCTCGTCAATGTCTGTCAGTGACCTTGTGCAGATGGGTTACAGCAGAGATGAGATAGAAAAATATGCAGGAGTCTCAGATGTTGAAACGTCAGAAGAAAGAACCAGCAGGTTTGAAGACCTTGAAGGAGGCGCTCCTTACGACAGCCTTGACCCGACCATGCGCGATGTTCTCGTTACGGAATGTTATATTCGTTCTGACTATGATGGGGACGGGGTGGCTGAGTTTCGTCGTGTTCTTACAGTAGGAAACGGATACCACGTTCTTGAAAATGAAGAGTGTGACCAAATCCCATTTGCTATCCTGTCACCTATCCTGATGCCGCACCGTGCGATTGGTCGCTCGGTTGCAGAGCTTGTAATGGATGTGCAGCTTATCAAATCTACCCTGATGCGTCAGTTGCTCGACAACATCTACAACACTAACAATGCTCGTGTTGTTGCCGTTGAAGGCCAAGTAAATCTTGATGACTTGTTGACGAACCGCCCCGGCGGCATCGTACGCACTCGTACCGCTGGGGCGGTTCAGCCTCTTCAAGTTCCCGAAGTTTCTTCTTCTGTCTTCCCTGCACTGAACTACATGGACAGTGTGCGTGAGCAGCGTACTGGCATTAGCAAGCAGTCTATGGGCCTTGATGCAGACGCATTGCAGTCCACTACCGCTACTGCTGTAGCTGCTATGCAAGCTGCCTCGCAAGGCAAGATTGAGATGATTGCCCGTGTGTTTGCTGAGACAGGTGTACGCGCCTTGTTCCGTGGCATCCTTCACTTGGTTACGAAGTATCAAAACAAAGAGAAGATTATTCGCCTGCGTAATAACTTCGTGACAATGGATCCGCGTCAGTGGGACAACATGTACGATGTGCAGATTAACGTAGGTCTTGGTACTGGTCAGCGTGAGCAACAGCTTGCCACTCTGTTCCAGATTGCTGCCAAGCAAGAAGGAATCATGGCGACAATGGGGCCAAACAATCCTATTGTTACACCCATTCAATATCGCAATACGCTGTCTAAGATTGCAGAGCTTTCTGGCTTCAAAGATGCCAGCGAGTTTTTCCAAGACCCGCGTAATGCTCCACCGCCCCCACCGCAACAGCAAGGCCCGAATCCACAAATGCAAATGGAGATGGCTAAAGCTGAAAATGAATTGGCTCTCAAGCGTGAGAAGATGCAACTTGAGTTGCAGTTTGAGCGTGAGAAGATGGCTGCTGAGTTAGACTTGCGCCGTCAAGAGTTGGAGTTTGAGCGTCAGTTACGTTTGGAGAAGCTGCGCTCAGATATTGAGACATCTGTTAATCTGCCGAGGGTCTAACTATGGCTCTGCCAGAGATGCTGTCATTTGAGGACTTGCAGGACATTTTAAATATCTCCGCACCCACTGGCGTATCTGCACCTCCTGCCATGCCTCAGATAGAGTTTATGGGTGCGCCAACTACAGTCGGTATGCCATCTCTGGTTGATGCCCCCACTATGCCTTTGGGTGATATTTTAGGCAGTCAGATTACATATATTGACCGCCCACAAAACATAACTTACAGCCCCGAAAACCTGCCAGAGTTTATGAAAGACTTTGAGCAGATTAGCCCTACACTGTTTGCGCCTAGTCAAGGTGTATTTGGTCAAGCCCCAGAAGTTGACACAATTCAGCCACTGATGCCGCGGCAATATGTTGATGAGTATGCTGACCTTGAGAGAGCCTTTCAGGAGAGTATTGCGCTAGACCCGACTATGTTCGGTGGTATGTATCGCTCTGGCATTTATATGCCCACGCAAACTATTGGAGATGAAGCCCCAGAAGAAGGTGTGTTTGATGTAGCAGGCGCGGCGGCTGCGGCACAAGTATTGTCTGATATGTTCCCGCGTATAGAGAAGCCTGAGGTTGACCTTCCAGAAATTGACTTGGGTGAGCCAGAGATTGATGTGCCGTCTATAGACGTGCCAGAGCTTGACCTGTCATTCCCAGAGATTGATATCCCGTCTGTAGATATCCCGTCTGTAGATATCCCGTCTGTAGATATCCCGTCTGTAGATATTCCGTCTGTAGATATTTCATTGCCAGATGTTCCGCTACCTGAAGTCGAAGTGCCGATTCCAGAGATTGATGTCTCTCTTCCCGACCTGTCGGATGTATTGCCTGAAATTGACTTGCCCTCTATTGACGTTCCGTCTGGTGGTATTTTATCAGATTTAATCCCTGACTTTAGTTTGCCTGACATTAGCCTGCCAGAAATACCAGACGTAATTGAGGAAAGCACCCAAGCAGTTGGTGAGATTATTAACTTAGTCGAAGACCCAAGCGTGAAAGCTGCTGGCGAGGCTATTGAGCAAATCAACATTGCTGGTAAAGAGGGTGGGGTTGAAAGCGACATTATTGCTGGCCCAACCGAGACATTTGTAACGACCACCGCCGCAGGCGCTGCTATATCTGACGCTATTGAAAACCCAGACGCTGCAAATCTAGCACAGGCGTATGAGGCCGTTGACTATCTTACGAATACCTACGCTGGGAAAGATTTGCTTTCTGGTGGTGATTTGGCTGGTGAGTTTGGTTCTATTCTCTCAGGTATAGATGTGCTTGAGGACGGCATTGAAAGTCCAGCAGACGCTCTTGCTGTAGCAAAGGCTGCTCAGTCCATTGGTGCTTTGACTGGCTCTCAGGCAACATTTGACGTTGCATCTTCTGTTGCTGGATTCTTGTCACCTGTGGCTACCATTGCCGCGCTTGGTCAGGGCGTTAAGGTTATTAGCGGTCTACTGCAAGGCGGCGCGGCTGGTGAGTATCCAAACTCTTACGGCAAAGTATCTTATAACGGTAATTCATTTACCTCTGGCAATTACGGTGGTGGTGATGGTGCATCTTCAGCGTGGGGTGAAGCCGCCTCTAAATCCGCAGCAAAAACCCTAAACAGAATGAAAAACTCTTACGGCTTTAGCATAGACAATGCAAAAGTGAATGAGGTCTTGGGCAGCGGCGTGGGCAATGTTTCCTCGAACCCATATTACAATACAAAAGCAAATCGCTCTAACGGGCCTCAAAAGGTTGTCTATGAGCTTTTGAAGGCTGGTGCAATCACCCCAACAGAAGCAACTCCAAGTAGATACTTGGAAAGCACTGAGGCATTTAATAAGTTTGTAGAGTCTCAGTTTGACTACGCACAAAACGCGCAAGCCTCTGAAATGGGCGGCTCAGTTGTTCCGTTCACATCAACAAGCGCAGCGGAAAGATTTATTAACTCGCATGGAACTAAGCAAAGCAAAGATACATACAAGAGGTCGATAACTTACGGCGGTGATATTTTTGAGTCTTTTGAGCTTGGTGAAAAAACAGATGACGGAAGATATTTGAATAAGACTGTTGTTGCCGTGGGCTGGGAGTCTGCTAATGGTATTGGTAGATTTGCAGGTCAGGGCGAGCAGGTAGTATATGATGGAAAGACTGGCAAGGAAAAAAGTAGGAAGATGGTTCCGACCCACTATATGAAACGTGACGTTACGGCAGAGCGCCAAAAAGAACAATTTGGGTCTTATCCATATGACCCTAAATTCGACAAAGACGAAGAGCTATATAATCGGTATCAACAGTATGCAAGCCAAACCCAATACGGCTATTATTCAGGCCCGCCGCCAATGATGCAAAAAGAGTCAAAAACATCAAAGTTTGCAAAAGACGCAAAACTTTATATGACAGAAGACCATTGGAATATGACGTTTGCATAAGGTCTTGCTTAAAAAGCATTGTGTTGTATTATTGCAACAGTAGAGGAGACTACTTATGGATGAAGGGAAGAGAAGGGAAGAACAAAACAGGGGTGAACGCGCCAAAGCATTGATGCGCGACCCTCTGATTGTTGAGGCGTTTGAAGTACTAGAGAATAAGTACATGAACGCACTGAAAGATTCCTCGTCATCGCAAGATGAACGAGAAACGCTCTTTCAAATGTACCAAGCACTAATGGTGGTGCAAGGCCATTTGTCAGAAGTCATCGAGACAGGTGACTTAGCGAAACTGGAGTTAAACTCCTAAAGAATCCGTAGAGGAGATTAAAAATGAGCGATGAACCCAGCACCCTGTTAGGAACTGGAGAGTCTCTAAACAAAGGTCAAGCTGTTGACCTTCTCTTGAATACCAACGCCCCTGAAGAGGCAAGCGGCGATATTCAAGAGCCTGTAGCCGAAACAGAAGCAGTAGAGCAAGAAGAGATTCTTGAAGATGCTGAAGAAGTTGAGGCCACATCTGAAGAGGAACTGGAAGACGATGACGCTGAAGAGCTATCTGAGTCGGAAGAGGAATTTGATGATGAAGAGTATGACGTTGACCCCGAAGACGTAGAGTACGTTGAGGAAGAACTTCATACCGTAAAAGTTGATGGTGAGGAGATACAAGTAACCTCTGAGGAGCTTGTCAAATCATATCAGCTAGAACAAGCCGCGCAAAAGCGTATGCAAGAGGCCGCAGAACTTCGCAAGACTTCTGAGGCAGAATCGGCAGCTCTAGCGCAGCAACGCGAGAAGTATGGGCGAGCTTTGGAAGCTATTGAAGCCCAGCTTAACTCAGTGCCAGAGCAACCCAAAGAATATTGGGATAAGCTCTATCAGGAAGACCCTCTCGAATGGGCCAAGCAACGCGACGCTTTCCGTGACCGCAAAGAAAATGTGGGAAAGGTACAGGCAGAACGTGCAAGGATAGAACGAGAGCAGCAAGAGCAAATGGCGCAACAGCACCAAGAGTATCTTGTAGAGCAGCAAAAACAGTTGCTTGAACGTATTCCTGAATGGCGTGATGACGAAGTGGCTATGCGGGAGAAACAAAATGTTATCTCTTATGCACAGCGCATCGGTTACAGTGAAGAAGAACTGGCGACGGCTAGTGACTCTCGTGCAATCGAAGTCTTACGCAAGGCGCACCTCTACGATGAGCTTATGGCTAAGAAGCCTGCCGCTCAGAAGAAGGTTCGCAAAGCACCAAAAGCAGTTAAGTCTGGTACTCCAAAGTCCAAGAAGCAAGTCAGAGCTAATCGTGACAAACAGGCACTTGAACGCCTAAATAAAACTGGCAGCAAAGATGCTGCTGTGGACTTAATATTAGAGAGAATGAGGTCTTAAAATGGCTCAATTTACTACTGCCAATGCTATTGGCGAACGGGAAGACCTGAGTGACGTAATCACTCGCATCGACCCTGATGAAACCCCCATCTTTTCTGCTCTGAAAAAAGAGACAGGAAATGGCGTATTTGTCGAATGGCAAGTACAAGAACTGGCTGCTGCTTCAGCAACCAACTACCAGAACGAAGGTGCTGACGCTACTTATGATACGCCGACTGCCACCACTCGCTTGGGCAACTACATGCAAATCTCGCAAAAAGATGCACAAGTTTCTGGTACTCTGGACGCTGTTGATAAAGCAGGTCGCGACAAGGAAGTTGCCTATCAAAAAGTTCTGAAAGGTCTTGAGCTTCGTCGTGACATCGAAAAGTATCTGCACTCTGATACTGCACGTTCTGCTTCTGACCCGCGTAAAGCTGGTACTTTGTCAAGCTGGATTACCAACGTAGACGATGCCTCTGGCACTTCTGCTGCTACTGGTGACGGCACGGATGTTCCTGATATGTCAGGTACGAACCGCGCTTTGACTCTGGCTCAAATCGACACCGCAATGCAAGCTGCTTACACCGATGGTGGTCAGCCGAACATGCTGGTTGTTTCTCCTGCTAAGAAAGCCGCTTTCAGCGACTTGAACAGCGGTTCAGTTGCAACCAACCAAATCAACTATACTGCTCCTCGTGAAGCAGCTATCGTTGGTTCGGTCAGCCTGTATCTGTCCGACTTTGGTCAGCTTGACGTTGTAATCGACCGTTTTGCTTCGGATGACCGTGTGTATCTTTTGGACAGCGATTACGCTTCTGTCTGCACACTGCCTAACCGTAACTTCACCGTTCAAGAAATGGCGAAGACGGGTGACTCTGAGAAGTTCCAAATCATCACTGAATGGACACTCAAAGTTTCAGCACCGAAAGCCCACGCGGCTGTTTACGACCTGTCGTGAGTGTTGAGGGGGTAGCTTCGGCTACCCCCGTTCACTTTAGGGGAGAAAGATGAAGAAGAGACTTTTACAAAAAGATGCGGTCACGGGGAAAGAAACGTGGGCGCATTTTGATGAAGACGGTAAAATGATTTTTGAGAGCAGTCAGAATGTTGACGCTCTTCTTGCTAATAACCGCGATGAACGCAATGAATACCGCTCTGGTAGCCTGCAAGGTAATACGCAGCGACATCAACAGAAGGTTGCGGAAATACCCACAGCATTGTATCATCAGCTAATTCAAGAGCTAGGCCAACCAAAAGATAATCCTAATGGCTGGAAGAAATGGCTCAATGACTATGATAACAGGTTCTTTAGAACAAGTGGCGGTAGAGTATAATGGCAATCGGAACTTACGCAGAACTTAAAACGGCGATTGCGAACTTCTTAGCTCGTGATGATTTGACTGACCGTATCCCTGAGTTTATCTCTCTTGCAGAGGCGCGTATGAGCCGCGAACTTGGTACACGTTCCCAGACAAAACGCGCTAACGCTACACTGTCTGCTGGCGATGCGTTTGTTTCCCTACCGACTGACCTGCGTTCTATTCGCTCTGTAAAGCTAAATACAACACCTGCTGAAGTGCTTGAGTATTACACGCCTATGGCGCTTGACAGCCACTATACATCTAATGCAACAGGCAAGCCTCGCGCCTACACAATCTTTGGTAGCGAGATTAAGTTTGCACCTACACCTGATAGCGCCTACACGGCAGAGCTTATTTACGGTGAGGGTGTAGATGAGTTGTCTGACAGTAACACTAGCAATACAATCTTAACCCGTCATCCTGACGCATATCTATATGGCTCTTTGGGCGCTGCTGGTGTATATTTGATGGATGACCAGAAGACTGCTTTGTATGAGCAGTTGTTTACACGCGCAATTACAGAGATTAAACGTGAAGAAGCTGAGAGTCAGTTTGCTGGCTCTGCTCTTCAAATGAAATCTGATTACGGAGAATAGACATGAGCGCAATGAGCGATTATTTGGAAGATGCCTTCCTTGACCACTTCTTAGGCACAAGCAGCACCTCTGCTCCTGCCACTGTTTATATTGGGCTGCACACGGCTGACCCGACTGATGCTGGCACTGGTACAGAGGTAAGCGGCAACGGATATGCTCGTCAGGCTATGGCGTTTGGTGCGTCATCATCTGGCACAGCATCAAACAGCGCTGCTGTTGAGTTCCCTGCTGCTTCTGGTGGCAACTTTGGAACTGTTACACACATTGGCATTTACGATGCTTCGTCCTCTGGCAACCTGCTGTTTCACGCAGCATTGACGGCTTCCAAGACAATCAATGATGGTGACATCTTTAAGGTAGCAGCTTCAGGCGTTGATATTACGGCGGCCTAGTCATGGCTGACATCGTAGGGCCAACACTTGAGCAGTTAGATAACTGGGGTGACTTAGACAGTCTCCCGTATTCACTAGATAGTTCTATCTGGCTGACTGCTGCTCTGCGTGAGGGTGAATCCACCCCATCCACATCTGCATCTGTAGCCGCTGTTGGCTTTGGTATCTTTGATGGTGCTGCCGCAGCATCTACCTCATCTACTGTAACCTCTGAAGGCGTACGCATAAGGCTTGGCGCAAGTAACATAAGTGTTACCAGCACTGTTGCCGCTGATGGTATTCGTATCCAGTTTGGTGCGTCTGCGCTTGCTGGGCCGTCTACAATGTCGGCAGAGGGTGTGCGTATTGTTGTTGGCGCTGCTCAACCATCTGCAACTGCTACAGCAACAGCAGAAGCTATTAGGGTTGTTATTGGTGCATCGTCACTGTCTGCAAATGTCTCCGTATCTGCTGACGGTATTCGCATCCAAATTGGTGCATCCTCTATATCTTCTTCTGCAAGTGTTAGCTCTGCTGGCATTCGTGTGCGGGTTGGTGATAGCTCTGCATCTACGTCTGCATCAGTCAATGCAGAAGGTGGCTTGCTTGCAACCGCTACAGCCAGCTTACAAGCGTTTGCTACTATCCCAGATGTCACTGCTAACTTTGAAGTGTTCGCCACTGCTAATCCGCAGCCTGTCGCTACAGTATCCGTAGAAGCTGAAAAACTAGGCGAATTGTGGGGTGTTATTGAGGCCGAAGGTGAGGTATGGTCTGAGGTAGCAGATGAAGGCGAGAGTTGGACTGTGGTGTCTGCTGAAGGTGAAAGCTGGACACCTATTGCTGCTAGTTCTGATACTTGGACAAACGTGTCTGCTGAAAATGAAAGCTGGAGTTCGCAATGATTAGCTTTGGGGAATTTTTACCTGACCAATCAGATTTTGGTAACGCAGGTGTTACAGTAGCCAACAACGTCATTCCTGCGGCTGCTGGCTATGAGAGCATGCAAAACATTTCTCCTATTAGTGGTGTCGCTGATGAAGTGATTGTCGGCATGTTTGCTGCCGCTGATGATGATGGTAATGTTGGCTTGTATGCTGCTGACCGCACAAAGATTTACAAGTTTGATACGACTGATGGTTCGCTTGATAATGTTAGCAAGTCTGGAAATTACAGCACTGGCGCAGAAGACCGCCCTCGTTTTGTTCAGTTTGGCGAAGCTGTAATTAGCACAAACTTTGCTGACCCCATTCAAACAGCTACTGCTGCTGGCGCTGGGTTATTTGCTGACCTTTCTGCTGATGCGCCAAAGGCTAAGTACCTTGCAGTTGTGCGTGACTTTGTAATGACTGGCTTTACGCATGACTCAACAGATGGCAACAAGCCCTATCGTGTGCGCTGGTCTGCGCTGGGCGATTACACAAGCTGGGCTGTGTCTGCTACGACTCAGGCTGACTTCCAAGACATTCAAGACATGGGTGATGTGACTGGACTTGTCGGCGGTGAATATGCCACTATTCTTATGGAGAAGGGCATTGTGCGCGGTAGTTACATTGGTGCGCCACTGATATTCCAGTTCGATAAGGTGGAGACGGTGCGTGGCTGTAAGGTTGCTGGTAGCGTTTGTAATGTTGGTCACAGTGTCTTCTATCTGGCTGATGACGGCTTCTATATGTTTGATGGTGAGCGTTCTCGCGCCATCGGCGCAGAGAAGGTAAACCGTTTCTTCTTGGAAGACTGGGACGGTGCATATGCTAAGAATATGACAGCCTCTGCTGACCCGCTCCGCCAGATTATTGTTTGGTCTTATGCAAGTACGGCGGCTACGAATGGTTCACCTGACAAACTTATTATCTATAACTATGCGCTTGATAAGTGGAGTACCGCGTCTGTTGCTGTGGATATGGTTGCACCTATTTATACCGCTGGCTACACTCTTGAAGCTCTTGATGCTGCTTTTGGTAATCTTGACGTTCTACCTGCTTCTCTCGATGGTGCTGTCTATCGCGGCGGCGAGTTTCTATTTGCCGCTTCTAAAGACAAAAAAATCCAAACCTTCACAGGAAGTACATTGAGCGCAACAGTAGAGACTGCTGAGTTTGAGGTTCGCACAGGCTCTCACTCGCTGCTAAACAATGTCATTCCATATGTTACCTTGCGTGAAAACTCCACTGGCACAGTGACGGCACAGGTTGCCTCGCGCAATCGTCAGATTGATACATTTACGTTTGGCAGCGCATCTACCCTAAACAATGACAACTTCTGCCCCGTACGCTCTAACGGACGCTACCATCGGGTGCGCTTAAACTTGGGTGGTGAGTGGAAGAAGGCGCAGGGCATTGACGTTGATGCTAACACGATAGGACGCAGGTAATGGCTAACCAATACCGCAGACTTCCGAATATGGGTGGTACGCCTCGTGAGGTCGCGGAGGTGGTCAACAACCTTGTAGAGGGTAAGATAAACTCTACTGGTGCGTTTCAGTTGACTGCAAGCTCTACGACAACAACCGTAACAGATTTGCGTGTAAATCCTAACAGCGTGATTCTTTGGACACCCAAGTCATCTAACGCAGCCCAAGAGCTATCTCATCTCTATATTAGTAGCGTGGGCAAGCAAACCTTTACACTTACACATCGCAGCAACTCAAATACGAGTGATATTCTTTTTCATTATGCTGTTCTAGGATAGCGTTTACAAACGGTGGATAACCGTATAAATTAAGGCCAGAGGTAAATAAAATGGCAGACGGAACTACAGAAACAGTAACCCAGACAGGTGTTGATGCCTTTGCTCAACCCTTCTTGCAGTACGGTATGTCTGAGGCATTGCGTCAGTATCAACAAGGCGCTCCGCAGTTTTATCAAGGTCAGACTTACGCTGGTTTTGCACCACAGACAGAACAAGCACTGCGCGCACAGGAGCAACGCGCTGTAGCTGGTAGCCCACTGACACAACAAGCGCAATCGACTGTTGGTTCGTTTCTTGGTAGCACTGGCCCTGAAGGTCAGTATGTACCGCCTGCACAGTCTGGTTTGCTTACTGGTGCTATCCAACGTGCGCTAGACCCCGTACAAGCCCGTGTGCAGAGCCAACTGGCTCAACGTGGTCGCTTGGGTTCTGGTGCTGCTGCTGACGTTATGACACGCGCATTGGGTGATGTGGCTGCTGATGTTGGCTATCGTGACTTTGCTACGCAGCGCGGTCTTGGCCTGCAAGCTGCACAGATGGCCCCAGCTATGGCTGCTGCTGACTATTCTGACATTGCTCGCCTGCAGCAAGTCGGTGCTGCTCGTGAGGCTCAAGAGCAACGCGGCATCCAAGAAGCTATCCAGCGCTATCAGTATGAGCAGACATCTCCAATGGAGCAGTTGTCTCGTTACCAGAACATTATTTCTGGCTTTCCTATGGGTAAGGTTTCAACGCAAGTTACACCGCTTTACGAACCAAGTAGCGGGCAATTGTTTTTGGGTGGTGCGGCCTCACTTGCAGGCGCTTTGGGTGATAGAGCTACAGCGGAAGAAAAAGCATACGCTGGCCTTCTGGGTGGTTTGATAGGACAATTCTAATGGCTAATCCTTATGATTTTACTGGTTTACTTTCACCACGTCAGCCGATGAATATGATTGGCGGCGTTGACCCACTTCGCGGTCAGTCTTTGATGGGCCAGCCTGTGCGTATGCCAGCACCGTCTCCGATGGGGATGCAACTTCAACAACGTATGCAGCCACAGCAACAGGGGTTGTTTGACCGTATTGGCTCTGGTGTTTCTGGCGCTGCGCGTGGACTGGGCGGTGCGTTTACTGGAGAAGGTTCGTCTGCTCGTCTGTCTGCTTTGGGTGCTTCTCTGCTGCAAGGCCCAAGTCGCACACCTATCTCTCTTGGCTCTAGTTTGGCTCAAGGTTTGTTGGCTGGTAATATTGCTGCACAGCAAGAGGAGGAGCGTAGGTTTAAGCGCGGCCTTCTTGAGCGTGAAATGGCTGTTGCTGAAGCTAAATTAAAAAGCCCCAAGGTTGGGAATGTTTATAATGTTATAAAAGATGGAGAAGTTGTTTCTCAGGTTCTAGAAAATACACCAGAGTTTTTGTCTGAAGTAGGAAATACTAAATCAAGGCTGGAAAAAGTTGGTACTACAAAAATTGGCGGCGATATTGACTTTGTTGATATTTACAAAAAAGACCCAGAAGATAATAAATATAAAATTATTCAAACTGTTCAAGCAAGCGATGCTAAACAATTTGAAGGAAAATCTGATTATCGCATTGTCCCTTATGGCAAGGCTTATGAAACGACAACCGAAGAAAAAGGTTTTAATTTAAGTAAGGACACAAGGCTTCTTCCAGACGGAAGCGTTGAAGTTATTGCTGGCTCAATAACAGCCGAACAACTTAATTTAGACAAGGATAAATTAACACTTAGCCAAGAAGAGCTTAACCAAAGGAAAAAACAATTTGAAAGGGAGGTAGCTCTTAAAGAGGCAAAGGATAAGGTTGACGCTGACATTAGAGAGCGAGGTATGCAAATTACTGAGGCAGAATATAATCTTAAAGTAAAAAATGAATCTAGAAAAATTCAAAACGAAAAGATTATAGAGCAGCGCAAACAAGATGCTGCATACTCTTCATTGGGTCAAATTGTTCGCACTATAGATGCTATTGAGCAAACGCTTAAAACTAACGAAGATTCGTTTATTGGCTTGACTGGGGCTGGCTCTGTCCTTGCCGAAGTTCCCCTTGTTGGCGCTCAAACTCCTCAAGGTGTGTTTAAAAATCAAGTGGATGAGCTTATTGGCTTCCTAACTGGCAAGGGTCTTGAGAAACTTAAAACCCAAAGCCGAACTGGAGCAACAGGTTTTGGCGCACTGAATGAGGCTGAGTTAAACATTATTAAAGCTCTTGAAGGTAAACTTTCTCGAGCAACGACAAGAGAAGAATTTGAACGGGTTCTTGGCGACATTAAGACTAGGTTCAGCGCGTCATATTATGGTGTCTTGGGAGATGATGGAATTATTCAGGCTTACAGCCCAAGTAAACATGACACAAAACTTTTTGATGGGTCTTTAAGCGTTTACACTCCAGCAGAAAAAGCTATTCAAGGCGCAAGGCGGTTGCGTTATCAAGGCCCAAACAAGCCATACGAAGTAATACAGTAGGTAGTACCAACTATGTCTGATTTTATAGAAGTTGTTGTTGGTGATGATGTCTTAGAGTTTCCAGCCGATACATCTGAAGCAGAAATGACCTCTGCTATTGAGTCTTTTTTGTCTTCTAAAGATTATCAATCTTCACTTCCATCGCCAGATGATTTAACTCCTGAGGCCAATTTCAGAACTCCTGTTATCGGGAGCGCAACGCGCTTTATGACAGAGCCATTTAGGGAGCTTACATCTATGGCTTTGGAGCGCCCTGTTACAAAAGCACTGGCAGACATTCCTATCGCTGGGCCTACATTATCAGCTACGGCTGGCAGAGCAGCAGATGTTGGCCTTTTAGGGTTAGGCGCATTGGGAACTGGCGTTGCTGGGGCTTTATCTCTTCCAGTAGAGGCTTATGGATTACTTAGTCCAGACCAACCTACAGCGGGAGAGAAACGACGGTTAGCTCGTGATGTTATGGGCATGATGGAATCAATGCCAGTTTTAGGCATGGGTTATATGGCAACTCGTCCCGCCACTTTAACACGAGCTAAGGTCGCTCCAGAGCAAAAAATTGCTGCTGGAGAGTTTCGTGAATTAGGAATTACACCTCCGATTACAGTAAAGGGCGGTGCGCCGAAAGCTATTGCTCAAACCCTTGAGGAATTTCCTGTTGTTGGTGAGGGTATTTCAGCAGCAACCGCAAGAGCAGAAAGACAGGCTGGTGAAGCTCTCGGAAGTCTTGCCCCTAAAATTTCTAGAGAAAAAGGTGGTGCAGCTCTACTGAGGGGAACTAAAACATTTATTGAAGAAACGAGCAAAGAGGCAGGAAGACTTTACGAAAAAGTAGATGAGCTTATACCTGCTGAAACACCTGTTGAAACAACAAATACTCTTAAATATTTAGAAGATGCCGTTGCTTCAACAAAGGGACTTCCTGCTGTTGAGGGTTTGATAGGCGAGACTCAAAGTTATCGTGCTTTAATTAAAGATTTGACTGGTAAAAAATCAGACTTAGAGGATACAGCTTTAGAGATGATTGAAGATGTTTTTGGAAGCCTTGATAGTTTGCCTCAAATTAATGACCCTAGAGTTAAATTTGAAACATTAAGAAAAGTCAGAACAGCAATTGGTCAATCTCTTGATGACAGCAGTGGGCCTTTGGCTCAATCTTTAAGCAAGACTTCTAGGAAAAAATTATACGCAGCTTTATCGCAAGACCTTGAGGCTGCTGCAAAAGCTGCTGGGACTGAAGCAAGCAACGCATTTAAAAATGCAAATAATTACTACAATGCTAGGATGAAAAGAATTGAAACAGCCTTTGGAAAGGTTGTTAAGATTGAAGACCCAGAACAGGCATATAGATACATTTCAGATGTAATTAAAACTGGCGGAGCAAAAGAAAGCATTAGGATTATTAAGGCTCTTGAAAAAAGTCTTCCAAAAGAAGATTTTGGTACTGTCACAAGCTCTATTATCAGCCGTCTTGGAAGAAAAACAGATGATGTAGACGAGGTTTTTGACGCTAAAACTTTTCTTGATGGTTGGTTGAAAATTAACTCTTCTGCTAAGAAAATTTTTGCTTCATCTGCTGGTGGCCCTAGAGTTTATGGGGAGTTGGAAAAACTCGCTAGAGCGGCATCTAAGTTATCTGATGCTGATGCGATGGAAGCTGGTCGTAGGCTGAGAACCCGTCAAGTAGCATCAGATGTAGGCCGCAGGGCAACTAGCCCCTTTGCGGGCGGGGCTGGTGCGGCGGCGGGTTATGTTGCCGCAACTAATTTTCCCATACAAGCGGCTATTGCTGCTGTTACTGTGTTTGCTACAGCAAAGTTGATGGGAAATGCTACCTTTTTGAAAGCTGTAAACTCTATCGCTGAAAACGATATTGGGCCTATGAGAGCATTAGCAATGTCAAGAGACTTTGGCTCTACTGAGGCTCGTGCTATATTGCACTCAATGAATATGCTTGAAGAAAACGAAAAGCAGGAATAAATCATGGCAAAGAACAGTATTACAGATTACAGCAAAACAGCCGCGTCAAACACGGACATTCAGTCGGTTGACATAGCGGAGGGCTGCCTGCCTAGCGGCATTAACAACGCCATTCGTGAGATTATGGCTGACTTGGCTGACATGAATGACGGCACTGTGTCCCTGACCAGCCCCTCTTTTGCTGCTGCTACTATTACTGGCGACCTGACTGTTGACACCAACACCCTGCACGTTGACAGCACGAATAACAACGTCGGCATTGGCACGAGTTCGCCAGCATCTTTTGGGGCTACAGCAAATGGCTTGACGATTAACGGAACTACCAATAGCAATATAGTTTGGCAAGAGGGCGGGTCTAATAAAGCGTTTGCTTATTCTAATGGTAATGATTTTTTAATTGGCTCTGAGCAATCAGGCGGCAATACCATTCTCACTGCGGCTGGCTCAGAACGCATGCGCATCGACAGTTCGGGCAATGTGGGCATCGGCACGAGTTCGCCAGCGAATAAACTTGAAGTAAGCGGTGCTGTTGTTGCTCTAGGTGCGGCTACCGCATACACTAATACTGGCTTATATATTCAAAACAAAGGGTCAAGTGTTTTTGACGTAGGTGCGTGGCGGTCGGGTGCGTCTGTTGCTGAGTTAACTTTTTCAACTGATTCAGGAAGTGATGCTGCTCCCACAGAACGCATGCGCATCGACAGCAGCGGGCGGGTCGGCATCGGCACGAGTTCGCCTAGCAACAATATAGCAGTCTACGAGTCTAGCAGCGGTAACGCAGGTATTGACATTGATAATACTCAGTCAGGCACAGCATTAGTAATCGGTAAACAAGGCTCTACCGCTTATGGCGCTACCACAGCAGGTAATGGTGCTATGTATATCTATGATGCAGACCTGTCAATTATGGCTGACGGTGGTGCAAGCAATACAAGTAGCATTAAGTTTTCTGCTGGCGGCAACACAGAACGCATGCGCATCGACAGTTCGGGCCACATTCAGGTTGGTAAGACATCAGGAAGTTTTGCTGATGTTGGCGTTCGTTTGTTAAACAATGGGCAAGTTGAAGCTACTGTTGCTGGAAGTGATGTTGTAAATATAAACCGACTTAACAATGATGGCACTCTGGTTCGATTTTTCCAAAATACCATTGTTGAAGGTAGTATATCTGTTAGCGGCACAACCGTATCTTATAACGGTGGTCACTTGGCGCGTTGGTCGCAGCTTACCGATGGCGCAAAAGACGAAACGATTGTCAAAGGCACGGTGATGACTAACCTAGACCAGATGGCTGTTTGGTCACACGATGCTGTTGAAGCGCAAAACGCTGTTTATGACGAAGATGGCAATGTTGTCACCGAGGCTGTCGAAGCCAAAGATGCCTACACCGAAGATAATGAACAGCTTAACTGTATGGCTGTTTCGTCTGTTGAGGGCGATGCAAATGTTGCTGGCGTGTTTGTCAACTGGGACAGTGACGATGACGAGTTTAACGATATGAACATCGCAATGACGGGTGATATGGTCATTCGCATCGCACAAGGCACGACTGTTGCTCGTGGCGACCTGTTGATGTCTGCTGGCGATGGCACTGCCAAGCCGCAAGGTGATGACATTGTTCGTAGCAAAACAATCGCAAAAGTAACTTCAACCAATGTATCGCACACATATGACGATGGCTCTTATCTTGTCCCGTGTGTGCTAATGGCCTGTTAACGGAGAATTAAAATGGCAACTTGGACTATTGAAAACTTGGAACGTAACACTGCCGATGGCGGCGTTACTGTGGCGCATTGGCGCGTCACTGAAACGGAAACAGTTGGGTCGGGCGATGATGCCGTAACCTATTCTGCTTCCTCTTATGGCACTGTCGGCTTTACGCCTGACGCAAGTGCTGACGGCTTTATTGCCTTTGATAGCCTGACCGAAGCTAATGTGCTTGGCTGGGTATATGAAAGCGTTGATAAAGACGAAACCGAAGCTGCTCTGGCTGCTGATATTGCTGGGCAGAAAACCCCTGTTACTACTGACGGAGTGCCGTGGTAACGTAAACCAAAGGAGAGACTAATGACCGAGAAAAAACCAAACGTCATTACGATCAACGATAAAGAATACACTGAAGAGCAACTCACAGACGACCAGAAGGTTTTGATTAACCACATCACTGACCTTGACCGCAAGATTGGCTCTACCCAGTTTAACTTAGACCAGCTTCAGGTCGGACGTAAGGCATTTATGTCTCTGCTTGAAACCTCACTAGAAACAGAAGAGACGGAGACAGAATAATGGAAACTCTGATTACTTGGATTACAGCTATTGTAGCAGCCGCATCGGTGATTGCTAATGTAACTCCGTCTATGCGCGACAATGAGATTCTCGCAAAGATTGATGACTTCATCCAGAAGTTGGCCCTTAACTTGCGTAAAGAGAAATGACGGACGAAATGAAATCCACTGTTGACCTTGCAAGCGGCGGCGTAACGCTCGGCGCGTTTTTTGATGCACTTCCCGAAGTCGCCGCCCT
>Ga0208298_1000416_pt1 | contig 18592 bp, 22 predicted proteins | sample 14BtaG_FD_184088 | JGI IMG/M metagenome (GOLD analysis project Ga0208298, IMG submission 184088) | Marine viral communities from the Subarctic Pacific Ocean - 14B_ETSP_OMZ_AT15311_CsCl metaG (SPAdes) (version 2) | ecosystem: Environmental > Aquatic > Marine > Oceanic | place: Pacific Ocean... | reverse complement strand
TGTCGGGACAGTTTCCGGGGTTTGTCGTGTCGGGACAGTTTCCGGGGTTTGTCGTGTCGGGACAGTTTCCGGGGTTTGTCGTGTCGGGACAGTTTCCGGCGTTCTTCCCGGTGGAGTTTCAGGAAACGGTCTCTCGGGTTGTGGTTGATTTGGATTACGACCGGGAGTTCTCCCAGGAGGGCGAACTCCGGGACGATTTGGATTTGTGTTGGGTCGTGGTCTTTTTGTTGGTGTGCTTGGTGGACCTTCCGGGGTTCGTGGTCTCGGCTTGGGCTGTGAGATTGTTGCTTTGCCTGCATCAACCGCTGTGTCTGCTGCATCTGTTGCTTTTGCAGCATCAGGTAAGATTTTCGTTGCAGCATCACCCACGACATCAACGGCTGCTTTTCCAAAGCGGGAGCCGGTCACAGCCTGTCCAGCGACAGGTATTGCTGCCAATACTGCTAGTCCAGCGTCACCCCATTTACCACCAATTGCTGCGTGTGCAAATGCTGCTGCATCAGCAAAATTTCCCCACGCCGGAGTCATTCCAGCACCAAGTAGTGCAGTTTGTACTTCATCATAACTATTTGTATACAAATCCTTTAATTTATTAAACAAACTTTTTGATCTTGATCCACCACTGGGGCTGACTGGCTCAGGAAATCTAGGATCCATTGCATTCCAAGACCCACCGAAGTCGTCGATGCCAGTGGTCGGTAGTGACGATTGTTCTTTCATGAATTGAATGACATGATCAACAATTCTTATGTTTCTTTTTGGTAACTTGTTCTCTTCCTCTTCTTCAGTTTTAGGAGATTTTTTTGGTTTTGCTGCATATAACTGTGCTATAGTATCGCTAGCGCGACGAGGATCAACTTGTTCAGATTGCATAGAATATAATTTATCATAAAAACACTGATCTCTAAGTGGTCCTTCGGGTATAGAACTACATAAGTTTTTTATTTTGTCTTGTGTCTTATTAAATCTTTGTGTAGTTGTAGTAAGTTGTTTTAAACCACCCTGAATACTTTGTTCATTTAATTTATTTATTGTACAGGAAATGAATCTATTTAACAATTCTTCATTAATTTTGATGTCGCTCATGTTTAATTTACTCCGAAGATATAGATATATATTAATATTAAGGAGTAACGATAATATGCCTATGTATGATTATATGTGTGAAGACTGCTCTCATCATTGGGAAGAAAATTTAAGTATGTCAAATGGAAACAAACCATGCAAATCTCCCTGTCCCTCTTGTAAAAAAACAGGTTCAGTTAAAAAACAAATCGGAGGGTTTCCTACTTTGGCTGTAGATACTACACTAAATGCAAATAAAAAAACTGGTGGTAGATGGAATGAAGTAATGGAAAGAGTAAAATCTAGTGTACCTGATAGATATCATGATAACTTAAATCATAATCTAAGCGGTAGAAGATGGATGGGTTGAATGACCGCAAGATATAAATCTGCATGTTGTTGTAAAGAAGAAATAGGTTTTGGTCCTTGTTTTATGGGTTGGGGATCTGTTCCAAAATCTGTGTATTCTCCACCAGAAAAAATAGGTAAAAAGTTACCAATGCCTGTTTCTACTGGTTATAGTGCATTCGAGGGAGAAGAAGTAGATCCAATTGAAGAGGGTATACTTGTAACAAATCCGTTTGATAACTGGGAGTATTGTGGTGATAAGTTATCCGATGAATTAGTTTTTCATTGTCCCAGAAATGAAGTTATTGTTTCAGGTGAAGCATCACCTGCACAACAAGCAGATGGCGAGATTCGGTGTGAGACCTGTGATGATCCGGGCGATGATTTTTGTTGTGGGTGTGGTCCGTACGAGATATCCACAAAAACAACTGGGGATAGAGATGGAGTACACAGACCAGCATTGGCACGATATAGGACTCCTTGGTCCACATCTAAGATGTTTGAATTGCCATATGGATTTTATTCTGGTGGTGAGGGATTACCAGACAGAGTAGATAATACACTATACCATTGGACATATGAACCGGCAAAACCGAGGGTAACTGCATTTAGTAGATCTGGATATCTTTACCCTATGGATGGATTGGATTCTATGATGGTGCCGGGTGATTATAATTTCACGGGACAAGACTTATGGGATTTAAAAGAATATAAGGGTCTGGGTGGTGACGGTGATCCGTGCTATCAACAAGAGTTTCTTGGTCCGTATGGACATGATACTTTGTGTGCCCAATTCAATTCATTTTCTTTTTGTAATGAAGAATTTAGATCACAAGAGTTTGGTTACCCACTAACCAAAGGTCAAGCGAATATGATCGGTGCAACTGTAGATGTAAACAACATTCCATCTTGGTCTACATCAAAATGGGGTTGGGTTAAATCATCAGATCACCTTAGAGAAGATGGAGCAATACGAAGACCAAGAGAAGAAGGCGGAAATAATTTTTGGCTAAAAGAAATATCAAACTTCAGAGAAGATGAATGGTATTACGATTTTAACATTTTTATTGATAGCGCAACGAATGTTGGTTTGGTGCCAGGACAAGGACCAGAAGGTACAACAAGACTCACAGACACACTACTTGGTGTAATTCGCCGTGAGAGATGGTGGAAAAAGTATTACAATAGTATAGTTGCAAGAGATAACCAAACAAATCCATCATCAAATGTAAATCTACATCTCCAAGGTGATGATGCATCAGAATACTCAGGTGATTTTTCGCCGGAAGAAACTTGGTTTGGATATGAAAATGATGCACAATCAGCAGCATCCACATATGATAACAAAGCACCAGAATATGTTTATAAAGGATGTTCTGGCTGTCCTATATTCAGTTGGGAAATTGTCGGCGATGACAGGTTAATGGGTAGGGCTCCAGAAGAAAATAATATAAAATTAAACACAATTTTCACTGGTCCATTAGGTACTCTACCAGTCATGGAACCCGCTGATATTGCTAATATACAATCTGCAATAGACAGTATGGCTGCATGTGAGTGCTTATCATCCCCGTTTAATGGTAGTGAAGATCTTGATGAGATACATTTAGGATTATATTTACTTTGGATTTTTTCTGGATATCCAGTATGGTGCCGATGTTCTGGTGGTGGTGCTTGTACATCTCCTGCAGGATTTATAACACCGGGAATTGCAAATGTTTTAATTGCATTTGGTATTATTCCAGATCCAGTACCAACAGACGAAAATAATGATTATAGAATATTTAAAAAGAAATTATTAATATACGACGGAGATGCTGAAACTGAGAGAGATGGAATCTGTTGTTTTCGGGGAGTAGAAACTTCTGGTGATTGTACAGAAGAGCATGATTATGGTGGGTGTGGAATAGAACCATGTGGAGGACTAGAAGGAGTTGTTCCCTTAGCAAATGCAAACTGTGCATTCAGTAGTGGTGTTACATATGAGTCAATAATTCCCCCAGATGCGACCTTCTGGGAGGACTGGCCAACCACCTTAAATGATATAGGCGAAAAACTTAATAATGTTGATATTCTGCAGTTCTCTGAAAACAATGTGGACAATCCACAAATAATTAGAGATTTTTTGTTTTCCATAATAGAAAATCCACAAGCAGGAGATCCAGTTGAAGGTCAACCCCCCGGTAGACATTATTTTATCGGAACTGGGTGGCAGGATGATTGTGTACAAATAGCGTCTGAAAGAGATGAATGTTCTGTTAATTTTGTAGGGTGTGCAGATTTGATAGGAATATCTGCATGTAGGTATTATGGTGGTCAATTTACAAAGTACGAAACCGACAATAATGATAATCCAATTGTAATTAGATGTTTTGATGATGATTTAAATCCAGATGGTATAATAGATTATTGCTTACCATGTGCAAAGAGAAATAAATCTGATGGTGGTGTCGTTCCCGGACCACCTGCAAATATAAATGTAAAAGGAACTTGTAGTAAATGCCTCGACCTGCCCCCGACCCCGAGTCCATTCCAAGAGTCTCCGGATGCTGCCAGCGGAAGCATCTGGGCATGGGACATAATAAGATTAGATTTTCCTGAGTTAGAATTAGAAACGTGGCGTAGTAATGATAATCCCCCCGTTAATAATAGCTGTGATTGTTTTGAAATAAATTCGGGTGTAGCATGGGGCGCACCTTTCAGTAATCCAGATTATCCGAACGGCACCAACGATGAAACTTATAACCCAGAATTGGATTGTGATCCCTGTCCGAATGGATATATATGGACACCAAATGCAAATTGTATTAATACTAATGGTAGAGATGTCGCCGCAGAGTCCTGTTCCGAGTCCTTTAGTTGTAGTATGAATCGTGGTCCTGTCATCGAAACCCAAAATTTTGTTTGGGATCAGTTATCGATAAAAACAAGTGAACGCTGGTTTTATGGTAAACCCGGTGGTTGGGGTTTTGCATCAGAAGCAGGTCCAATTCTTTGTGGTGATGATACAATTCTTGCAACAGGCTCACAACATAAGCAACAATTTCCACAGATAGCAACAAGAAGTACGATTTACTTCAATGACATATCATCATATGCTGCACCATGGCCACAAGAACAAGAGTGTTCTAGTAGAAATTGTGAATGGGCAGGAACTTTTTGTGAAAATGTATGTCCCCCATGTCCTAATTGTGGTAATGACGGAACAGAATGCTGTCCCGATGTGTGTTCTGCATCAGTAGATGAATGGGAAGACATTGGGTGTGGAATACCAGTAATTTCTATATGTGCTGCGTATGATGTAAATGAACCAGAAATTCATAAATGCGACTCCATTGGTCTTTCCACTACATGCGACGGCGTTTGGATACAATACAACAACTATGAATTAAATGTAGACTGTGTACCTCCTTGGGAAGATCCAACAGCAGCAAATTTCCGGTGTGGAAATGTAAACAATACTAGTTTCATTATTACAGATCCTTGGTTAGTATTTGATGAAACAAAGGGACCAGAAGCAGATATTGATGAACAAGTTAATATTTTTGGAGTTCGTGGTGAACTAGCAGATGCACAAGTCAGTGTTGATGAAAATAAATTTTTCGTGAATAATCCGGATGATGATTTTTCCGAACCTGTTTTGTTGAGTGATTCTGATTATACCATTATGAGAAGAGGATCAAAATATACATTTGACCAAAAATTAAATTCAAATACAAACAAACAATTAAAGTTTAAGGATCAATTTGATAATATTCTTACCGAAGAACAAGGAATTGAATATGAAGGATCAGAAACAAATCCTATAAAAACTATTATAACACCAAATGCAAATACCCCAGACACAATAATTGCATTCTCTGCTGATGGTCAAGTAGTAGAAACTGATATAGAAGTTGCAAACAATTATTTAATTGGTTGGCTACCAACAACCCAATATAATAATGATGCAATAACTCCAATTCACTCGGATAGAGATTGGTATTCTCCGCCATATGGTCTAATGGATGTTCAACCCTCTGCTGGGGCAAATCCTGCGTGTTGTTGGGACAGTGCAGTAACAAGAAGATTTAGTATAAATTGGATTACAGGAGAAGCAGTACAATCTCTATGTCCAATAGGAGAAGGAGAAAATGTATATACTCGTCCGGATGGAACGGAAGTCAGAGATCCGTTTGGAGAGGGTTGTCTAAATCCATTATCACAAAAAACAGAAGAGTTCTGCAACGAAGCAGACTGTGGATTTACCGTAAGAAAAAGCTTTGGTGAAATTACAGATCCCGTTTGTGGTCAATGTCCTTCAGTAGAAGACCCAGAATATATTTACTTCTGTTGTCATTTTACCGGACAATGTTTCGGTTACAATAAAAATATATTCGAAGAACCATCGGACGATGATCCGAATAAAGGTACTGGTATCACATCTTTCCCATGTAATGAATGTCCAGAAGACTGCCCAGAAGGACAGGTATGTTGTACTGTACTAAATCCTGATGCAATACCACCAGAACCAACATATACTCAACAATGTGTTAATCCAAACGAATGTGTTAAAGATATAAGGATAGACTAATGGAATATTACTTTAACGATACAACAAAAAATATAAAGAGTAAACCAGCAAAGCAACTAATGATGTCTTCTATAACAGAAAAATTTGATAATTTAAAAAAAGAATACGATTCACAAAAAGAAATTACAACTAGTTTAGGTCATATAATAAAACATGCCGATTATAAATCGGCAAAAATCAAACGAAAAGAGTAGAGTAATAAGAAGCACTTTCAGACCGAACGGTGAGCCTTCACTTAATAAAGGACTGCTATGTTGCGGTCTTGTCTCGTAATTTTACAAGAGGCTTTGTGAGTCCTTTCTTTATGCCCACCGTGACCAGATAGACTGTAACTCAACTTCCTGTTTATTTATGAATCTTGGTTGCCTAGGTTTACTCAACAAAGTCATATTAGCTTCAAGTGGTGTTTTATTTCCTTTTTTCACGTTACATTTGACACAAGAACAGACTAAATTTTCCCATGTATTTCCACCACCTCTTGATCTAGGAAGTATATGATCTATTGTTGCAGAACCAGATTCTAGAATCATACCACAATATTGACAAATATAATTATCCCTCCTATGAATATTTTTTCTGGATAAAAATGTTTTTATTATTGGTATTTTTATATAATTTTTCAATCTCAATGTTTTTGATAAATAAAATACCCCACTGCAGTGAGGTATTTCATAATAGTGATCATAATTATATGGTGGCTCAGCTTTATTATTAAATAACAAAGACACGGCTTTTTGCCACTCAATCATTCTTAAAACTTCTTCGGATGCGTTGAGTAATAAAACTTGTTTCATTGTCAGTTTAGTATTGTGACTTTAGAACCCGATGGTGCATTGAAAATCGAAGTTACCGAAATGGGTACTATGGAAGATGAGTTTACTGGTAATGAATAATCGAAAGTAACACCATTTGCTCCTAATAAAGTAAATGCTCCTGCGGTCGAGGTGGTTGTTAATAAAACTGACCGAACCGGTTTTCCAGAAGGTATTGCTGGTTGTGGTAGTGCGCTTGCACTGTATGTGTAATATGTGTTGTAATGCATGTTGTTCTCCTATGAGTATTTATAAATACTAACAGGAGATATTTATATGAAAACAGAACCATTAAATGAGGGATGGATCATTCCGGTCCTCAAGGGTGTTGGAAAGGCGATTCCTTTTTTAGCTCCCTTTATTGCGGGTGCGGCTGGAAAAGTTGTGGATGCAGCGTCTGGTACAGCTGTAAATAGGTTAAGAAATGATTTGGTGTTTAGTAGTCCGTCAGGAGAAGGATTAGGAAAAGATTCGGCAAAAAACCAAGCGATTAGAACGAGCGGTCTTGGAGACGACGAAAGCATTGCTAAGTTTGTTCGTAGAGCTGCCAAAAGCACAACAACAGGAGCTTTAAACTATAGAGATATGAGAAGAGATACAGAACTCAAAAGAGATTTAGAAAGAGCTGCAGATAAAAATGAAATTAGAGCAGCACATGATGCTGCTCTAGACAGAGCAAGTAAAAGAAGAAACCGATCTATATTTAAATAACACAAACTTACGCCTGGGCACCGCTACCTTAGGCGCCGGCCCCCCTGAAGCGAACTCAGGGGGGCTCTTTTTATTATAAATAGAAATAGCAAAGGAATCAAAATGAACTATAACGACACAAAAAAAATGAAGAATTTAATACGGGTTGCCATGGAAATTGCCGGAAAAGGTGAATCATCTGGCACAAATACAAAAGATGAAATAGAGGCAATAACTCATACCGAAAATGAAGTAGACACAAAAGATGTTCAAGCTGAAAATGTAGTGATGGAAATAGTCGAAAAGTTGATTTATGTCCAAAAATCATTAGGACATGAAATGACAGAAGAAGAAATTGATCTTGCATTAGATACTATATTTAATAAAGATTGACTTTAAACCATATTTAGTGTATAATTTACGTATTGATTGGACTTATATTATGATTACACAAAAACAGTTTATCCACAAAAATGTAGAAGTGTTAAGCGATCTAGTTTCCGAAGACACGGAAAGTGGTCGTTATTACGTTCTAAGAGACGGCATCAAATTGCCTAGTGTTACCACGGTGACTGGGTGGAAGAAAACACATATTTTCGAAAAGTGGAGACGTGAAAACCCCAAAGAGGCAAAACGAGTTACTCGTCGAGGCAATAAAATTCACTCTGTAATTGAAGATTACGTCAACAACAAAGAGATCACGATCAAAGATCTACCCGCACTTGAGTCTGAGCTATTTCTTCAGATGAAACCAGAAGTTGACAAGATTGATAATGTTCGTGGTTGTGAGCTTTGTCTTGCATCAGAAAATATTGGTCTTGCTGGTAGAGCAGATTGTATTGCAGAGTTTGATGGCAAACTCTCGATCATCGATTTCAAGGGTTCAACTCGCAAGAAGTACAAGGGAGGAATTGCAAATTATTTTCTACAGGCAACAGCTTACTCCTTAATGTGGCAAGAAATGACTAATGAAAAAATTGATCAGATTGTGATTATTATTGGTTGTGAAACAGGAGACACTCAGGTGTTTGTTGATTCTCCTGTAAATTGGGTCAGATCTCTTCGTAGAGAGATCGAGGACTATACAACACAGTTCGTCCAGAAGACTCAGGAATCATCTTCTACGCTCTTCTGAGTTCTTTTCCACCCAACATACCATATAAAAAATATAAGAAGTGATAATATAAAAGTAAGTATAGAGATATTAACCAAATTAATAGTCAAGACAGGGGACTCACTTAGAAGTAGAGTCTCCTGTTTTTCTTTATCTATAGGATGATCTCGTGTAGTTATAGTATTACACGAAGTAAGTAAAAATAATATTGGTATGAAATATTTCATTTCTTTGCGACCGCACTTCCAAAGTAAAATCCTACAATACTAAGTAAAATCTGTCTATTTTCTTCCGTAAACAAATACCCATATACATTATGGAATGATACGTTTTCACCACCACCAAATATACCTAAAAATGGTTGATTCACCGTTTTAATTTCCACTACTGTAGGAATACCAAAAAATGGAAGAATAAACGGTGCAAGAATAGTTCCGAACAAAACACACAACACAATTGTTCTTCTTACTATTTTACCCGCCTCTATACCGACTCTTGCAACTGACCGATCTTGATTATCTGTTTCTATTTTATTTTTTTCAATGAGCATTTCGAATTGTTCTCTTCGAATTTCTCTTTGCTCTGTCATGTACTTAAAAATGAAGCCCGTTAAAGAGCCTCCAATCATAGATAAAAATTCAGTTGTTAATAGAGTTTCAATCATCCTTCTTTTTTCTTCTCCTCATTTTATATAATGGATTTTTATTTCTTCTCTTTTTTATTACCATATTCAAAAATCCATCATCGTCTACTATGTCGTCCGCAGATGCTGGTATTCCAGCAATTGCACCACTACCAACATTATTCACTGGTTGTTCTTCTAGCATACGAATAAGCGATTCTTCTAGTTCAGTTGAATCCATATTATAAATTTGAAACTCTTCTCTAAATAAAGACATTGCAGTTGTCAAACTTTTTAGTTTTGATTTCGTTGAGGGGTTTATGATTTGATCAAATAATCTTTTGATATAAATTACAAACAGATCAAATGTCGATATATTTGAGGATATTACATCATCGTCTTTTACTTTGAAGTAACCAAACTCATCAATAATGCCAGATTTATATGCCGATAGATCTTTATATGATTTACCCACATCAGTTAAAAATTTATACATTGTAAAGGATTGAACATATTTGTTTGTTATGTCAAATTTCATAAATCGTTCCTTAGATGTCTTAATACAATGTGATCTATTGGTATATTATTTAAATCTAATTCTGGTATTTCTATTGGCAATTTATCAATAAATAACAAACAAGTTTTTAATATTGAGTGATACTTATCATCTATCTTAAAAAACAATATTCTAGAAGAAGGAACTAGACCAAAAACATTATTGAATATAATTAAATGATTTACAATTAGTCTAGATTTAAATTCTTCTTCTTGTACAAATCTACTAAAAAGTCTTTTAACATATTTTATTCTATTTACGTCTTCTAGAAATTCATCAATGCTTTTGCATTCAGGATTCTCGTAGAATTTTAGTGCGTAATCCAGAAAATTTTTATTCGTCAGACGTTTCTCCACGACTTAAAGCCTCTCTCACTATTTTGGCATTTATTTTATATAAATTATTTTCACCTAAATTAACATCCATCTGCAAAACATATTCCATACCATCATTGAACCCATTGGTTCTTTCAAACTCGTTATGTGGTGTGCTAATGTTCTTACCAAATGTTCCACCATATCTATTTAGCATAAACCTATTAGGACCTTCATTTAAACATGGTTTTGCATCATCAAAATCTATTCCTATAGTATTCAGCCTTATTTTTAGACCACCCATTTGGTCTTTATAATCGACAAATTCTCGCTGAAAGAATGCATTAAGAAATGCATTTACTCTGTTTAGATTTTCATCTTGACCAAGTTCAAAAGTACCAGATCCATAATCCTTAACTGCAGAGATCGCGCTGTCTTTATATCCACTTGTGCCAAAACCACCACCAAAGGTGTGTTCCCCACTCTCATTTAGTTGTTGTTTTAGTTCTTTGAAAGTTTTCATTTATAATTCCTTTGTCCTCTTATTGGGATGCTATGATTATCTGAGCTATTCGATTCCTAACTTTTTTAGTTTTTTTATCTTGACCAGAAAAAACACCAGAGTTTTCTAACTTAGATGAAGTTTTTTTCACTAAACCCATATCAATACTTTCTGATACAGTTTTCCATTTACCACCACGTTTTTTGTACCATTTAGAAGCCCAACCATTTGCATATGCTGATGGGTACACATCAAATTTTTTCTTTGCTAATGATTTAGCTTTTGACCACAATGAAGGATTTGTTGGTTTGTTTTTACCTTCATTCAATTTTTTTCTTTTTTTTTCGGTACAACCACAATCTTTTTCGTTTATCAAATCTCCAGTATGTTCTACACTATCTGCTACAGGTGAACTTTTTCTCCACTGAAAACATGACCAATATCTAGCCTTGGTCTTAGGACCCGGACTTTCGCAATTATGTCTTGCCCTAAAAGATTTTCGTCTCTTAGCAGAATCTCTTTTTATTTCCATATTAGGATCACCAAAGTTTACCTTGACCACATTTCCTTTTTCGTTTTTAACATAAACAGAAAATTTCTTTGGTCCACCAGGAGTTCTAACTGGTTTATTTAATTTCTTACCTTTATTTTTTTCTTCGGCTAAGTCTTCGGAAGGTGTGTAAATTTCAATCTCTTCATTGTACTGCAGGAAATCTTTATCTCTTCTGCCAGTAGATGTGATTGTTTGTATTTTATAAAAAGTATCTGATATACGATTAATCTTATCAATAAAATGAATAGATTCGTTTATAATAATAGACATACCTATTTCTAAATTTTTAGTTTTCATGTGATTCTCTTTTATTCTATTTGAAACCATTTTTGGTTTATTCCCTTTACCCCGCTTATCTGCAACCGGATCCTTTTTTCTTTTTCTTTTTACTGCAGATGCTCTTTCTTTTTTAGTCATCTTTGCAGCTTTTTCGTTAGAAAGACACTTTGGTGTAGACTCCCCATCTTTCCTTGCACAATCACCAATGGCTTCTCCTTTGGTGTTATATCGCTTCCAACCACCCTTTGGGTGATCTTTATCAAACCACTGTCTTAGATCTTCATTTATTTTTCTTCTAATTCTCGTCTTATCCATATTAAATCCGTTTGAATTTGTGCTAAAGATGTTTTGATTTCTATCCTAAAACTTTCTGCAGTGTCTAATCTCTCGTCAAGAAAAATTAATTCTTTTTCGATTTGTGTTATTTTATGTGAATATTCTGCATCTTTTGCAGCTGCAGTCCATAAAAATCCACCAACTGTTATTGCCCATCCAGCTAAAACTGCAGGGGCACTTAAACTATTTGTCCGACTCGTCTTTTTTTCTTTGAATTCTTCCATGATTCCTCCTGCTTAATAGATTCATTGGTATCTTCATGTATGGTGTATCCCGTACATACTTAAGCAAAAGTTCATCTGTTCCTTCAAAACCAGCGCCGTGATCTTCTTTTACTGGAACTTTGTTGTCTCCACGGTTTTTCGATCTATCTCGTACTCTTAAATTACTACTACTATTATTTAGTGGATTGTGATCTTTATGATCTATGTCTTTACCATCTCCTCTTTCAACTTTTCCTTCTCTTTCTGATTTTCTTCTTGCTGCATTTCTACCAGCTCTTCGTTTTTTCTGTGCCTTTTTCTTATGATATGAATTATATTCGAATTTATAGTCTCTTTCTTCTATTTGGAAGTCAGATCCATCGTAAAAATTAACATCATTTTCAACTTCTATGTGGTGGTGTATATTATTAACTTTTATTTTATTAAAATCACCACTAGGTATAGATGATATGACATCAAGATCTACATTTGAAATTACTATTGATTGACATTCTATGTTCAATAAGTAAAATAAAGACTCAACTTTGGACATATCTGAGTATTGAAGCATTATTTGATCATACAGTATTTTTGCATCACTCGAATCTTCAGTCAAATCAAAAAATTCTGTTATTTGTGGTGTATTATCACGAGATCCTCTGGTTTGTTGAAGTAATTCTACTACCTGATCAAACGGGGATCCTTCTGGTTTAGATTTTAATCTAAGTTTAATTTCCGTTTCGTTTACCAATTTAACTACATTTTCTTCAGTCAGGGGACATATTCTAAGATTTGTACCATCTCTGGACATAGAAATTAATGTATTTGCAGACGCAGGACTCTCAACTCCAAATTTATTCATTCCTGTTAAAGTTTCTATTACAACAAATCTTTCAAATAGTTCATTTGAGGTTAATATTTTTTCAAATTCAGATATAATTTCTTCTTTATAATTCATGATTCTACTTTTATCGGATTTCATAGTTACAGAATTTAAATTGAATCCGGATATAAAGTTTATTATTTTTACCTTTAGTTCATCTATATTCTTATTTAATTTTTCGTTTTGATCTGCTATAGTTGTATTAATCGCAAAATTAAAAATTAAATCTGAGTCTGGATTTGTTAGTATTTTCTTTTTATTTTCTATAATAGCAGATTTATACATCGTTCCATTTTCATCTTGTATTAATAAATCTGTTGTTGGAATATCCATTTCTCCCACTAGATCTTTAAATTCATCTGAAGTTGGATATGATTGTTCTGGCTCTACTATAAAAAAATTACCTTTGATGTTTTGTGCAATTTGTTGATATGCTCGAATTGAAGAATCACCCAAAGTTTGACTCATACCAAACATTCGTTTTGCTATACCGACATCCACAGACCTACCGTTAGAAACGCTAGAAATCGTAGCAAGACCCTTGACCAAAGAATCTGGTGAATGGTCCCAATCAGCATAACTGGAGTTTGGATCTTGTTTTTCTACACCATTTTTTGGATATTCAAATCTGTCAGACTTAACAACTTCTTTTTTTCGTTTTTTAGTTTTTCTCTGCACACCAAGAAGTCTATTGGAGGTTTTAGATGCTTCAAAATCGTCTTGCTGTGAAATTTCTTGTGCAACATTTGGAGTAACTTCAGGTTTTGGTGGTTGTCCCGGTGCTTCCCCGTATAATAATTCATGTTTATTTGAATCAAAATCGCTTTTTGGTATTAGTCTAGTTTTATTGTCCTGATTTGTTTTTACAATAATTACACTTTTCCAAGGATTAGATGCTTCCGCTTGACTTTCAGATTTTCTGTCAGATCGTTTTCTTTCTTTATCTACATCTTTTTGATCTGCACCCCTAGATCTAGCTTTTTGTACATCACGTTCTCTACTAATAGTATTTGCTTTGGTAAACTCAAGGAGTTCTTTGTTAAACTCCGAATTTACAAAATTATCTTCATGCATTTTAATTAAGTCTTTATTGATCATAAAAGGGACCTTTCTTTATATTTATAAAAAAAAGGGAGGCGTTATTATCGCCTCCCTCGAGTCTTTGCTGCACTATTTAAAGGGGGTTAGTGCTGGATCACCTCCTCTCTGTGTGCAATATAGCTACAGCAAAGTCTCTAAAACTTCACTTTTGATAATAGCTCGTATTGTAAACAGAGTGTGGGATAATATTAAACTTACTTATTATTTTAATCATTTTAATTCCCTTCACACCTTTATTTAGTAAATTCTTTTGCTTAGTCGGGTATTTTTATTAATTTATATCCCTTGTGATGATTTCTACTACCATTATATGTACCATACATTGCGGCTTTGTTTAGATTATTATCTTTACAGAATCTGGAAAAAACTTCTATCAATTCTATTTTTTCTTCTGGTGTTTTTACAACGTATTTTTCGGTTTCTTTTTCATAATCTTCATGTTCTACCCATTCAACATAATTACCAATACGTCGAAATCTACCACCATTTTCAGAAATAAACATAGATTTTAATTTTTCTTTTTGTGCATCTTCATTCATACGAACCCATGTAGGAGTGTTTACAACATTTACATCATTTTTTATAAATTTCATATTTCATTATCCTTTAGTACATTAAACAGCGTTTTACAAACATAATACGAATCAACTATATCCGTAACGGGGTTATTTAGGCTAATCATATTCATTTCTTCTATCAAATCAACTCTAGTTTCAGTATAAAATGCATCATACATCATAGGTTTTGTTGCATTTCCTTTTCCAGTTGCATTCTTTTTAACAGTAGATGGATTAACTGCTTCTAGTGGTATACCTGCTTGGAACAATTTATATTTAAGAACTCCTGTATTTTCTGCTATATTAAATACTCGTCCTGTTGCATTGTATGCATAATTTTCTATCCCTACGTATGTAGAACCCATACACACTTCATTTGCCCAATCAGAAATACTATCGTATCTCTGTTCTTCTGAGTTATATGGATCGAAATTTTTACCAAAAAAACGACCTAAAAACACATCACAATATTTTTTAGTATCCGTCAAATAATGAAAAATACAATTTTCGTATTTCCATTCTTCTCCAATATGACAACAAATTGCAGGAGATCTTAGACTATAATCGACACCACATATAACTTTATACTTCATACAAATATATAGGGACCCCAACTAAGGGGTCCCTATAATTAATGGAGATGATCCAGCAAATCTCCGTATACTTTATGTATAAATTTAAATTTTCATGTAGTCACTCAGCAGAGCGATCTGGACGACGAGCGCCCGGATCACCGCGCATTGGACGGTCACCACGCTCTACGACGCGAACTCCACCGTCCCAGAGACCAGAGATGGTTCTTGCACTCCAAGAAACACCACGAGCGGTGTGAGGAATAACTGCGAACAGAAGAATCCACACACATAGTGAGAGTCCGAGGACTCGCTTACCAAGCCACCCACAGGGGCAGCAACTCTTAGCCGAACATGTCATTTCATTTGCTTTTGTAGCCATTTTATTATCCTTTATTTTAAGATTCAGAAACTAAGCGTAATACCACTACGAACAACGAACTGTCCCGACGAGGAACCAGCACGCCATCCAGTATTATCAGTTACGAAATTACTACCAAGACCCTCTAGAGCATATCCAAAGGTGTTGGTCCAGACAAGTCCGTGAGCAAGATCGTAGTTACCACCTACGGTGAGGAGGTTGAGACTACCGTCGTAGTCACCAATTTCCCACTGTGCAAACCCTTCAAAGTCATCCATGCACTGGTATGAAGCGGTTGTGACAATTGACCAGTTGTTAAGACTGCCATCTGCGTCGTTTGCAATCCAATCAGCACCGATGCTGAGAAGATCCTTTGAGTATACACCACCAAAGGTATAACTGTTCACACCTTCCGTGACAGAATCATAAGCCCAACCACCGTTGAGAGACAGATCAGCATCCAGATGATAAGTCGCAGCAACACCGATGGCGTAGTTGTTATCACCGACTCCTGCACCAGCGGTGTCGAAACCGTTGTTGTAGAAGGCACTGACTTCGAAGTCACCGAAGGATCGGAAGGCTTCGACACCTGCTCCTCGTCCCTGACCAAAGGTAAGGGCTGAGACGCTGTAGTTGAGGGTTGTGAGTTGGGTTGGGTCGGTGACATATCCAGCATAGAACTGGGGAACAAACTGTCCGACTCGGATGTTTGCTTCGTCGAACATGCGAAGAGTAACGACAGCATCAAGCAGATCGAAACTGTTCGTAACATCCGACCATTCACCACTGACGAGGTAAGAGAAACTCTCATTGCTCATATCTCCTGAGAAGGTAAGACGGGCGCGGTCAACCGCAAATCCGTTCTGTGCGGGAAGTCCGCCACCGTTGGAATACTCCCAACCAGTCTGGACAAAACCGCCTACGCGAGTTAGCATCCATTCATCGTTGAGTGATGCGCGAGTAGCAGCATCGAGTTGGACACGATCTAGAGTGTCCTGATCCATAGCAGCAGCAACTCCACTGATTGCTAGGGATGCAATAATAGCATTGATCTTATTCATATATTTTCTCCTTATGTAAGATCATTTTTTAATTCACACGATCCAAAAAAGTTTTCATTTTATCGTATTTAAAACCTACATTACCTGGACCGCCCGCAAAATGTATAATTGGTTTTATTTTTTGTGTTGCATGATAACCATCATGCGTGACAAATTCATTCAAACTAGTATCAATTAATTCGTGTTTAGTACAATATACATTTATATAGGGTTGTTCCAGGCAAACATTTCTTTTATGGAAATTATCGTTTAAATATTTTTCCATTTCATGGAAATGTGAAAGTTGATTTGTGCTAAAGCAAAAGAATCCAGCATTAACACTTTTAGATTTTTGATATATCTGCTTTTCATTTTCATTTAAAAGATCACCACCAAAAAGGGAATGTACTATACTGTCTGGGTTAATATGTTGAGTAAAATATATCTTACTTTGTTTTATTTTTTCGAAAATTATATCAGGATGTATAAACCAAAGAATATCTAGATCAGAAAAAATAAATTTATCATATTCATTAACATGTTCCCAGCTGTATATCTTTAATTTATTAGCGGAAGAAAACATTAAATTAGTTTTGTCTGTTTCCATGAAATAAATTTGATTTTTAATATTGAAATTATTTTGTATTTGATTTTTTTCATCTGTTATAAACAGAAAATCACCCTCGTAACCAGTTTTAACTATAGAATCAACACATAGTTTTGCTATTTCTATGTAATTTTTATTTCCCATTGTAAAATAAATAAGATTTTTTTCTTTATTCATTTTTTATTCATTATCCAATAAGATGGACACCCATCTTCCGTCAAATGTTCTATTGTTAAATCATACTTATTACAAAATTCATCAACCGCTTTTACACAACCATGAAACCCACACCCATAATCATGTCCCATTATTATACCATCAGATTTTACTTTGTGTCTACTTAGTTCCAAATCAGATTTAACACCTTCGTAACTATGATCCGCATCAATGTAAACTACATCTAAATGGTTATCTGGAATAGAATTTAAAAATTCTATAGTTGACATTTTTTTAAATTCTACATTAGGATAAGAATAAAATTTTTGCTTTATCTCATTTAATATTAAATTTAGATCAATCAGCTTCGTCATATTTTTTCCGTCTTTGTCTGCAGACATTGACTTCTCAAAATAATCCACCAAATAAAGTACTGACGGTTCACTTACACGCAATATTTCAAGAGAAAAATCACCAACAAAAACACCAAGTTCTGCTATTACTAAATTTTTGTCTAGTTTTCTTAAAAAGTCTGTTCTTGTTTTTAACATGATGTATTATCTTCTTTCTCATACTCACCAATATTTTTTAATTTTTTATTCATTTTTTATCCCTTAATGATTTAGATCAGTTTGTTAAGTCTACGATCTCGCAAGAGTTCCCAGAACAAGCGATTGTCTGAGATCCAGAAGTGTTATCTTCTTTTTCGTACTCTCCGAGACCGCTCCAGTCAACATCGACTGGCATTTTCTTGAGCATTTCTTCGTACTCATTCCAAGTACAATCCTGATAGGGTGCTTGACGATATGAGTGATCACTATGAGGAAGGAACGAAATTCCAGAGATCTCATCGAAGTGATCATATACCCATCCACCCACGGTGGGCCATTCTTCTTCCTTCACTGTAATCGTAACGGATGGCTTATGCTCACACCAGTGCCGTTGGTAAACTAACCACAGTTCAAGTTGTTCAATCGCTGTCATGTCATTACGAGTGACACATCCAGCAGGTGATTGAACAGGGAAGGAGAACACAGTGACATGATCTGGTTTCATGACATCTGCTTCATACGGGAATCCCTTGTCCTTCATGAATGAACACAGGGGATCCTTGTTATCCGCACGCACTGTACGAATGTACTGTGCGTTGTGACGAGCGTGAATACCAGACGCTGCGTCGGTCAACTGAGAAACGGTTCCAGATGGTTTCACGCAAGTGATCGCGGCAGACTGGGGAATACCGAGTTCATCGGCATGTTCCTTGTTCACTTTGATCGCATTGCTGCGAAGTCGTTGTAGAGTTAAATCCAATCCTTCTACCTTTCTCGTAGTTTCGCAGTCCATTATA
>Ga0208298_1000411_pt1 | contig 18781 bp, 28 predicted proteins | sample 14BtaG_FD_184088 | JGI IMG/M metagenome (GOLD analysis project Ga0208298, IMG submission 184088) | Marine viral communities from the Subarctic Pacific Ocean - 14B_ETSP_OMZ_AT15311_CsCl metaG (SPAdes) (version 2) | ecosystem: Environmental > Aquatic > Marine > Oceanic | place: Pacific Ocean... | reverse complement strand
TCTCCTGCTGCTACATTAAGAACTTGTGCTAAATAAGATTTAGTAAATGTATATTCTGTATTAAGAGCATTAGCACCTCCTACATTACCTGTTGCTACTGCGTAGTTTGTGCTTTGAAAGTTATCATCACTAAAAGCTATTGCGTATCTTTCTGCATCATATTGATATCCTGTGGCACTATCCCAATCAATGCTTATCTCTCCACTATGTAGATTTGCAGAAGTAGTGAGATTACTTGGATCTCCTATACCAGCAGTAAGACCATCATCATATTGCCAATATAAAGTATCTAGTAAAGATAAGTCAGATAATGTAACTTCAAACTTTGTAATAAATTTATCTGTGTTTTCTTCTACAGCGTTGTAATCAGTATATGACTTGTAGATAGTGTCATACATTGTGTTCAAGTTTGAGCTGTTTTGTGCATTTTTATTTACAGTTTCATCTGTTCCATCAGCGTAATACCACTTAATAGACCAAGCATAATTTACTGCACCTACAATAAAACCTACTTCATATACATCTTCTGTAAATTCAAAAGTATAAGTGCCACTTGTAATTCCTAATGAATTACCTGTCGTTCCATAACTATCGTTTTCGAATGTATAAATATATGCAGGGTTAGTACCACCACCACTAATAGTTAAACCTGTTTGATAAGTGCTATCACTAAAGTCTTCATTGACTGTTTGTTCTACAGCCATAACAATAGGCATAGGATAAATTAATAAACCTACTATTAGTAAACGAACTAAGGTATTGAATTTGCGAAGCACTCTCTCATCACTTCCTACCTCTTTCCTCCATCATAATTAACAGCATGTCCTTCTTTCACCATTAACTTATTTATGTTGACACCTTCGTTAAATAACTCTCCTAAGACTCTTCCGTACTTACCTGTACCATGAGATTGCATTTCTATATCTTTAAATTCAAGTTTATCTATAAGCCACTGTTTTGCAGCAAGCCCTCTTGCTTTCTCTTCCAGATCTCTTGTTCGTGATTCTGGAGCATTAATGCCCATGAGTCGAACACGACATTTATGCCACACATTAAAACCCAAATCAATTCTAACATCTACTGTATCCCCATCTACTATTCTTAATACTTCTACTTTATAATAAAACATTTATTCTCCTAAAGACAAAGGGGCTTTACGCCCCTCAGTCGATTTAGCGCACCTAATTTCGATTTACGAAATTAACTATCCTTTCGGAATATTTGACATGAACTTAAATGGTGCTTCTTCCATTACATTTTGCAATGCTGAGAAAAAAGCTGCTCCTGCTGCTACCGCTGCACCTTCCATGACTGACATGTCTAACCAACCACTTTGTGCAGCAATTATTACTCCAAGACCTGCTTGAAGTCCTGTTCTAGCTGCTCTAATTAATGACACTTTAAAAGCATCGTTTAATTCCCATTTCATAAGTTATCTCCTAACTTTATTTATTTTTTGCGAAAGATGAGTCCCAGGTTATCTTTCCTAAGATACCATCTTCTTTTAAACCGAACTCTTTTTGAAGTTCGATAACTTTATTTTTAGATCCATTTCCATACCAACCATCTGCTGACAGACCTACAACCTTTTGCCACTCTTTAAGATCTTCTGATTTCATCATTGGTTTTTGTAGTTTATAGTTAACTCCAGGCCATTTAGGGAAATCTTTAGAAAAATCATATACTTCTGTAGGTTTTTTTTGTTTTTCTTGTGGACTATACGATACCACAGGATCAGATCCTTGAACTCTTTTCATCTCTTCATCTCCGACTGTATCATAATCAATATACTTAACATATACATCTTCTCCTGACAAGATAGCATCTCTAACTTTAGGATATACAAATTTATATGCTGAAACGCTTGATCCCACCCATCCATCAGGTTTCACTAAGTTACTCTCTTGATTTTGGCCAAAAATGAGACAACCACTGGTCGACTCATCATTATTTCCGGTGTGCCAGAGGATGTAAGAAAACCCAGGAACATCGTTTACATAAATCATGCCACGATGCCAGTCACCATACTTTTTTTTGTACCTTGAATGAAAACCTCCTTCGCTGCGTAAGGTAAGCTTGTACATACCTGCAGGAATTCTGGTTTCATGCATTACTTTTTCATCTCTGAATTCATCTTCGATTGTATAGCAAAGAAATTTGCGTTTATTATCTGTAACATCAAATAAAATACCACTTGTCGAATCTGGTTGAGAGCTTATTCTAAGAACTTCTAATATCATAATCACTCCATTTTAAAAAGGAATTATCAATTTTCAGGTATTTCTAGCTTCTATATGGTAAAAATTTCAAATTATCCCAAAAATACATTTTATCTTCGGATGACATTGTAAATACAACTTGAGCAGGTGGTGACCAATCTCCTGATATATCTTTAAACCAAGTAGATCCACCATCAACAGATGGACATTGCATAAACCAACGACCTCTATTTGATATAGTGAAAAAATGATGAAAATGGCCTGTCACTATGAGATCTGAGTCGCCAATTGGCTCCCTACCCATACACTGACCTGCAAACCATCTAATACCTTTATCAAAAGCATACTTACCTGATTTTAACGAAACTCCAGATCTAAATTGGTGACCATGTGCTAACCCAACAACTTTACCTGCAATTTCTACAGTCGCAGATAATTCACTCTCAGGTATTAGGAATTTTACATGTCCGAATGCTTTTGGATTCTGACTAAGTATTTCTTGTACTTGTTCAAAAATAGCCACATCATGATTGTCGGCAAAATCCGTATAGGTTTTTCCATTGTTCCGATTCTCACCATGATTTCCAGCAATTGCCGTGATTACCACATTATCAAAATATGGAGACCATTCAGTAATAGCTTTGACCATAATTCTACGAGCTACCTTAACTTGATCCCGAAGATTGAGCTGAACTCCAAAGGTTTGTGTGTCGTAATGGCCTGAACAGTTTTCGATAATATCACCTAAAGATAATATGTTTAAGTTCTTTAACTTTTTACCTGATTTCCTTAGCTCTTTTACATAGTGTGTAAAATCTGGAATCATTTGGTTTAGTCTTTCGACTATTTGCTCTGTACCATCTCCATCCGGTTTTCCGAGTTGCCAATCACTCCAACATACAACCACACTGTCATTCTTATCTACTTTAGGAAGTTTTGGTTTCTTGACTTTCTTAACTTCTTTTAGCAGAGCATCATAGTCAGGATCATTATCATTAATTGGCTGCTTTGATTGTATCTTAGCTTTGTAATAGTAAAGTCTTGTCCCACCATCGACCATACTGTCCCATGTTCTTACTTCTACAGGTTGAATCACTTCATAGATTTTAGGATCTAAGCCTAGTTCTTCTAATATATCATCAAACTCATTGATATCACCGGTATTTTGTGGTTTAGAAGTTATTGATCCTTTTGGACCTTTTAATTTATACCCAGGCTCTAGACCTGTTGGATGTTTATTTTCGTTTGATTTTCTAGCGTTTTCTATGTCGCTTTGATTTTTGTTAAAATCATCAAGACTTGACATAGCGTTTCATTGTGCTTTTAATTTGATTTCTGACTGTATCTAACATTAAAGGACAACCTTTCTCTTCTATGAGCCACCTAGCAGCTCTTCTAGCCGGTATTCCGTTATTTACACCTTCGCATGCTTCTATCCACGCAGCCCTGTTAAGATCTGACTGTTCCCTCCATGGTATTGGACCACTTTGGATACTATTGGAAAAGCTTTCCAAGGATGACATTACTCTTCTTCTGATGCAGGTTGTTCTGTTTGACCTGAGATGTTTTCTAATACCTCACGCAATCCATTAACCTGTACTTTAAGCTCTGAGTTTTTCAACTCTACATTAGCTATTTTTTCTGCAGTATCAACCAACATAGCTTTGAGTGTTTTATTCTCAGCCATTAGTTTATTGACTAGATCTGCTGTTTGTTCAGGTGTTAACTGTTGTTGTTCAGTCATTTTCTTCCTTTCATTAATTAATTCATTAATACAATCAATATTATACCCAAGAAAAACGACAGTTTCTTGATTTATTCAGAAGTTTTTGAAGAATCTTCTTTGTTATATATTTCGTTGATAAATTGATCTGAAGAAGGTTGATCTACAATACTTTTAGGAGATCTATCTGTGATTTTACTTTTTTTCAAAAGATCATATTCTAAGTCATAAAGATTTACCATAATACTCTATGGTACTATAAAAATACATTCTCCTGGGCATTCTTCAGCAGACTCTGTAACTATGTCTTCTTGTCCCTCAGGTACCCTAGCAAGACCTTCAGCGCCTTGATCATTATTATGAATGTTACTAAATATTTTAAGGTCTCCAAAATTTCCCACTGTTTCTTGTACATAAGCTAAACCATCATTCTGCATGACAAATACATCAGGAGCTATCTCTGCACATAAGCCATCTCCTGTGCATAAATCTTGATCTATCCATACTTTCATTTAAACCTGTTCTTATTTATTTGTCTATATCCACCTGTCATTTTACTTCGTAATTTAAAACTTTCATCTCTTATGATCTCATCGTGGCTGTCTTCCCATTTGCTAACAATTAAGTTTTTCTTTTCTCTTTTAAATGGAATAACATGCAAAAATGGTGTACCTCTTTTAATTAGCCTCTCACCTTCTGCATGCCATATGCTAGGAAAGTTAACTTGATGAAATGTATCAGTTTCAACAATGCCAGGTATTAGTGTGAAGTTTTTATTTGGGTGCATTTGTGGTGCTAGGAATAATGTTGACCAACCTGGAGGTGTCCAAAAAAACCAAGGACTCGTAAACTTAACAGCTCTTCTGTAATCATTTCTTTCAAAAGGGTATGTACTAAATTGTTCCTCATCATGAAACTCTATAGTGCTACCTACACCTTCATCAGTAAAGTTGGTGTCATAACTAAATGTTTGTCCGTGTCTCTGTATTAACATATCCATCCAAAATGGAATTATGTAACCTTCAGTAAAATAATCTACAACAGCAGGACATTTCTTTATAGTGTGTAGGTTTAGATCCTTAATCATACTTGACATTATTGGGAATGGTTTATGATCTGGTTGCTGTAAATCTAGTGATAACTTCTGAAACCATTCAGGTATCATTTGTGCTGCCGGTACAGGTGGACATACATCTACCAACGCAGGAATAATACTTGCAAATTCTATATTATTTTCTTTAATCCACTTCATTTTTTTTCTCCTGTAAAAAACCAATGATCAGGCTCAACATAATGGAAGAATACAGCTCCATTATAATTTGTTTCAGGATTTGGAAAATCATTTCTCCAATGCTCTTGTTCTTCTCCATAAAAAGCAAGTGCTTGATTTGGATCTAAAGAGTATGGCCTATCTTCAACTACTAAGTCCCATTGATCTTTTTTATATAGACTCAAATCTATTGTATATGTACAAGCATTGTCATCTTTATGAGTAATTAACTTTGCTTCCGGTCCTTCGTAATGTACAGCTAAAGCGTAACTAGGTAGTAATGTGTCAGATTCAAATATTTCTCTAGCGATTGGAAGTGTTCTAGCAAAGAATGGCATCAAAGGTTTCCAAACTTCAGTAGTTGCACCATACCTACCAAAAAATGCATTGTATTCAAACTTCTTATAGTTTCTTTTAACTAAACCAACAAGTCTATCAAATACATCTTGTGGAAATAATTGCTCTATTAACTTCTCTTGTCTTTCCATAGTTTTTGCTTTCTGGGTAGTAATCTTCTTGGTCTTCTACTTGCTGCTTCAGGATAAAGCATATTTGTCTCTCTTCTATTAACAGAAGATTGACTTATAAGATTCCATTGTTGACTGAATGTTTCGTTCCATGGTACATATTCTAGCTTTACAGGTTTAGAAAATAATAGATTAAACATAATTGTATCGTGGTTTAACAAACATTCTTCTTGATTTAGATCTTGCCATTCAAAAGCCCATGAAAGACCTCTTGACCAAGAGTGTATTGGCATAAAACCTGGGATTGTAGTTATAGGTAGGTTTTTACCAACATTTCTATCACTTGGTAATACATCCATCCAAACCTCAGGATCATCACAAAATAACATAACAGGCATAGATATTTGCATTGTAGGTATTTTAGGATTAGCCCATCCTTCTTTTTCTTCAAGTATTAGTTCCGTAAATGGACCATGATGCTTTACATTGCCATAATAGTTAGCAGTAAAATTGTAACCACCATATCTATCTACTTCATCAGCTAAAACATTCTTACTCATTTTTATTTTGACATAACTATATGGGAAGTTAACTTCATACAATCTATTTCTCATAAACTGCGTTGACACACATCCATTAGGAGCTTTGACAAACTTCTTTGGTAATTCATAGTTAACAGGAGGCAATGAGTTACTTTCTTGGTTTTCTAGTTGTCCCCACTGTTGATTAGGAACAGGTATTGTGTATGCAACTCTTGGTGCGTTCCTACTTATTTCTTTCATTGGTTTTGACCAAACATCTGTAATTCTTGGTATCGGACACTTACTCATCTATAACTCCCTCATCTTTCCATCTTTTTTTATTCTGTTGTGTTAACCAACGATAAAAACCATTTTGTCTCGTTCTTTCAGCAGACCTACTTTTAGCATAATACTTTTTATCAAGATCATCCATCTCTCTAGATTCATATTCTTCCAGATCAAAACCACTTCTCTTATAAGGTATAACTTGTATCAATGGTGTACCCTGTCTAAATGTTTTCTCACCAACTCCGTGATATAAGAATGGTATATTCATTTGATGATAAGAATCAGTTTCAACAAGACTAGGCATAATTTCTATTTCCCATATTCTGTGATACCAAGGTTGAGTTATAATTACAGACCAACCTGGAGGAGTTATAATATCCCAAGGATTTGTAAACTTTAAAGCAGTGTCAAAACTAGTAGGTTGGAAGGGCAAGTTCCCAATTGATGCAGGATCATGATAGGTGATTGTATCATTAAATGCATGCTTGTTATACCAGTTAAATCCTGATTGTTTGTTATGACTTATTTTTAGATCAAGCCATAGAGGTATAATATATCCAGCAGTCATAATATCTTTTACAGTAGGACATTTTTTAAGTGAGTTGTCTTTATATGGTACTGTATTCCAAGATTCATCCTTATCGTTCATGTATGACCATTCTCTTTGAAGATGCTTGTACCAAGCAGGTATAAATTCTTTTGCAGGTTTTGGTGGTGCTAAGTCTACAAATTCCGGATCTGATGTAGTAAATAGAATCTTTTCATCACCAACTACATGTTGTTTTTCTTCTAAAAATCTACTATATTTTTTTGTTTCCCACCATTTTGCCATGTTATTCCATCAAGACAACTGCTTGCTGAACAATTTTTAAGTTATCATTAGGATATTCATCTGTATATTGATTCATGTATGATATTGCATTATCTGTTGAGTTCCAATGTACAATCTTATAGGAAGTAAATGGCAATGCCTTTAAATCCAAGATAGCTTGATCTATGTCATCCATAAGATCTGGTACCCATGTTATAACAGCTTTTGCATCTGTATTGTTTGCAATAGTTGTTGCAGCCCCTTCTAATATATCTATTTCTTTTCCGTTTGCAGTAACAACTATTAGATCTAGATCTGTAAGATTCAGACTATCTATGGTTATTACATCTACATTTTCCGATGCATCGCCAAAGTCTGTTCCTAGCTTTGCACCTGATTCGTTATCGTTAAAATAATACATAGTTCCAGATCCTGCAGAACTATCACATGCTTTATTGATATTTGTTGCTGTAGGACAATTTATTTCTAAAATGTCATATCTAGACTCAACTGGCTCAATGTTAGTAACATCTTTGCCATTGCTAGTAAGTACTTTACTAGCTACCCCTACTCCTGCCCCAACAAACAGAGCTTTATCTATAGAAGCTAAGTTTGTATTTAAATAAAATTCTAATGATGGATCTAGAGTTAATCTATTACTCATCAATTTTTCTTCTGTTTTGTCAGATGCGTTGTATTCTACAGACTCACCAACACTTAAATCTATTTCGACCATTTATAACCAATCTTTCTCAACTTCGAATTCATGTCTATTAGAGGGAAACATAACCTCACCACTACTATGTTCTCCTAAAGCAAAGTGATAATTATCAGGCTTTGCATAATTGAAGTATAGTGCAACAGTGACTCCACCTGGGTTTTGTAACCTACCATGATTTTGTTGTGATCCATAGTAAGCTATTGCAGTTTCGTTTTCTAGTGTAAAGTTTTCTCCATTTATATTCATATTCCAACTGCCATCTGAATAGTAGTTGTACATAATTGTGTACTCTATTGGATCTGAGTCTTTATGAATAGGATGATTAGTATCTTGTTCATACCAATTCAAAGTAGAAAAAGTTGGTAGTAAATCATGGACTGCAAATATGTCTCTAGCCTTGTCTATTGTAGCTATGTGATAAGTGTTTAACTCAGCACAAGTTTTTTTCATTACACCACTTGGAGATCTTTCCCAAGTTTGATCTTCCCAATAAGGAGTCTCATTATCAAGCCAATGCCTCAACTCTTCTAGTTGATTACCTTTAAAAAGATCTTCTATAACTACTGCTTCCATATCATCCTCTTGGTAAATAAAATTCTGGTAAACCATCTGTATCTATTTGGTGGCCTAACCAAGTGACTATTGCATATTTAGTACCACTAATTACAGGCATAGCTCTATGCGCGTAAGCGTAATTGCTAGGGAACAAAACGAGTGCAGGTTTTTTAGGTTTTATGTTTTCATCAAAATGAACAAAATATGTTCCACCACCTTCATATTCGGATGGATTGAGCAAGATGAGAGCTGATAGATATCTAGGCATATGTGGTGCATAATCACAATGTGCTTTATATTCTTGACCACCGGTATATCTTAGTAATGTATAGCCTTCATCAAACATAATTGGAAACTCATACTTTTCCGTATAATCGTTTACATATTGTTGTAGCTTTGAAGATATTAACTCTTGTACATTATTGATGTTATGAAAGTATTTATCATTACCATTCTTTACAGACTCTCTATATAATCTAGATTCTTTATGTGTAAAGTGATACTCCGTGATGTTAAAAGTTTTATTAGACCTGATCTCTCCACCTTTATGACCTTTACCTACAGAGGCATCTTTAAAACCTGGCTCAAATCCAGGATCTTTATCTACATCTTCACATATCTTTATAAGATTTTGTGCTTGTTCTTCTGTAATAAAATCTTCATAGATCTCTACACAACCCATCACTTTTTTCATGCTAATTCCCTCATCTTTATTTCATCAAGTGGTCTACCACTATTATAACTATCCATATCAAAATTACTACTAAGTGAAACTAAAAAAGCTGCTTTACGACCATTCAATAGTGGTGTTGTTGCATGTGAGTAAACATAGGAACTAGGCATAATTACTACTGATCCTGCCGGTGGTTTATATGGATCTGCCTCAGGAAAATATCTAAACTTTAAAGCACCTCCCATAAAGTCATCATTCAAATAAGTTAATATTGTGATTCTTCTCATATAAGGTGCAATATAATACTTATTTGTTTTAGGATTCCTTACAGAGTGGTTATCACTATGAAAAGTCATATGTTTTGGTGGTTTGTATGTTATATACTGATACTTTTCCATCCAATTTATTTCTAGCTCAACATCAGGAAATAAACCAAAATATTGAGCTGCTTTGTTCAAAGCATTTGATTGAATTTGTCTTAAAAATTTATAATGTATTTCTTTTGTAAATTCTTGTTCAGGATCGAATCTGATTGGTCCATTAGAGTTATAGATTGATTTACCAGATTCTGTTTGTGTCTTAGATTTTGATTGAGCTTCTTTCCATAAATCAACATCTTCATTCATTGAATCAATAATGCCTTCAGGTACTTCTAAACAATTTTCCCAAGCTACGACACCTCTTACAACTTCTTTAGGAACTCCTTGTGTCCAAAGGTTACTCTTCTTCATCAGATGCTTCGTAGACTGCAATTTCTTTTGTCTCAACTTCTTTACCATCTTTTTTGAAGACTACATCATACCATCCAGGTCTGAGAGCTATATGTTCAGAGTAGAAGTGTTTTTTAAAATTATCATATTGCAGTAAGTGTGTATCAAGTTTAACTTGTGTTTCAGATGGATTATCTAAATTCTTAGACCAGATCTCCATTGAGTATTGTGGCATTTCATCTTTATCAAAAAATTCATCAACATAAATATATTGTATAAAATCTTTAGATGCTGCATTTATTGGTATATGAGCTTTTCTATATTCTGGTATTTCAACAACTTGAGCTTTGGTTGGATCTTTTACATAATCTTCTATATTAGGTGACAAGCCGTGATGCACTTCTGCAACTACTTGTTCCCATTCTGATTTATAGTCATCAATAGACATATTATCAGGTACATAGTAGATTAAACGCATGATCCTCCCCTCTTACTACTAGGCTGTTAATGTTGTACGAATATCTAGTTGTTGCTTTAAATAGTCGACAGTTGCACTTAAAGCTATATCTTTAGTAGCTTTATAAGCATCCACATCGGCCAAAAATGCAGCATCATCAAAAGCATCGATATTTTCACCAAGTTTGTATAAAGTGTTTGCGACTGCTTTTTCACATACTTGTAGAGCATCGGCTTTTTCTACTGCTAAAGCACTTGCATCAATTGATAGATCCATATTTTCTCCTATAGTGTAAGTATTTCCTAGTAAGTATAGCACTGAATAGCTACGAATATCTTTTATTCCGTTACCATCTGCTTGTGGAAATACATGACTATCAGGTATTTCAACAAAGTGTGCATCACCTTTACTATAAAATATTTTAATGTACTGATATGATCCTTGATCAACACCAGTTCCTCCATCGTGTCCACCATCATCAAATGATATTGTATCAAGTTCTTTATCAAAATTGTTGTTTGTTGTACAAGTAACATCTGTAGCCAATACATTTGTATATGTGCTATCAGCATAAACATATGGACTATCTTCCTTGATGTAGAAATCTGTATTTGGGTTTACATTAGTATTGATTTCCCAAACATATCCAACTTCATATTGATACTCATTTAAAAGATCATTCTCTATTTTTAAAGCAGCATCAAACTCTCCGTTGTATTCTGTAACAAAATCTTTTCTTCTTATGTATATTGCAAATTTTTTAGCATCATTAAGCTCTACATCTACATATGCAAGACTATCGTTGGCGATAAAGTCTGATTTTAGTCTAGGTCCATAAGGATAAGTATTATCTACTGTGTCATCAGGAAATAAAGCTACAGCATCTTCTTGATCCATAGTTCCAGGAAAGTGAAATAAATTCCAATTAGAATAATCTTGATCTGCTCTACTGTAGTAGATTCTTACAGTAGCCATTGTTAAACCTTAAATGTCTTTACATTACCATCATTATGACCGGTAACATCAGTAGCTAATCCTGTTAATGGTATATCTTGACTTACAATAAAGATAGCTCCACCACCGGTAGTTGACTCTCCTGTAGCATAGACAGTCCCGTAACCACTAATATTTCTTGCACACAATACTACTATTCCTCCACCTGCGTTAGTTGTATCTCCTGATCCACCAACTACTGCTTCAGGTGTTGTTTGACCTCCGTGAACAATTACACCACTTATAGCCAGATCTGGATGGTTGAAATATTCTATACCTTCAGTTGGAGCTGTAGCAGTAGTTCCGTTACCTGCACCACCAATACTATTTGTAGCGTTACCTGTAGTCCCACCTTTAAGAGTTCCATCAGTGCTAGCTGCACCTTTTCTACCAATTGAACAAGTTGCTTGTTCAGAGGCAGTATTTGACATCATTAATGAATTTCTAACAAACACTCTAAAGCCTGCTGTATTCAAATGTATGTCATCGTTTATTGTTAAGTTGTTGTAATGCATATCTCTAGTTAAAGTCGTATTAGTTGATATTGTTACATTCCCATCATTACCTGATCCATATATACTGTCAGGTATTACATCGAATGCCTCGTAATCTGTAGGCACTACTCCAATTTCTTTTATTGCCATATTATGCTCCTGGATCTGTATCGCTTGCTGCGATATTGTAAACTGTAACTACTGTACCTGCACCTGCAGTACCGGTACCACTTGTTCCTGCTGCTGCAGCAACTGTTAAACCACTAGGAAGAGGTTTAGTTCCTGATATCAGTATAACTGTTCCTCCACCTGCATTGTAACCATCTGATGCTGTTCCACCAGCTCCACCTGCTCCACCTGGGTGATAAACTGTAGGGTTGTTGGTGGAAGGGTTTGTTCCATAATTAGTATTATTAGATCCAGAGTTAGATCCGTAATTTGTATTATTTGATCCATAGTTTGTGTTGTTAGATCCATAGTTTGTTGAAGGGTTATTACTCCCATAGTTTGTATATGGATGTGAGTGTGCATAATGATAATGATAAAAACCTGTTGCATAGTTATTAATTGGTGGACTTGGGTGCCAATGATAATGTGTATGGGGATTAGATCCACTGTAAGAATAGTTATTTCCTGGTGAGGTATAGGAATAGTTGTTTCCCGGATATGAATAGTTATTTCCTGGATAACTATACCCATAAGAATAATTGTTGCCTGGGTGTGTATTTGTATTACCAGGAACTGTGTTACCGGGTGTACTTGCATCAGGAGCCGGAGCGCCTGCAGATCCATCTGTTCCTGTTGTAGCATCATCTCCATCTGCTCTTATTGTTCCATCACCTGAAATCGTTTTAGCTATTACAAGTACTACTCCACCACCTGCAGCTCCTGTACCTGCTGTTGCAGCATTTCCTGTTGCACCTTTACCACCATCTGCACCTACAGTTTGATAATCAGCCCAGTTAGAGTCCCCTCCATCTGCACCTGCTGAAGCAGAGTTTGTTGATCCATCTCCCCCTCCAGATCCACCACCAATAAATTTGTATGTTCCTGATGCAGGATCAAATTTAGATCCTTGAATTGCTACTGATAGATTAAAAAATTCGTTCTCTCCACTAAAAAATTCATTATTGTCATGTGTCGATTGATCTTGTTCACCTGATTTACCACCAAGAGTATCTGTTGCTGCTGTACCTTTTGCAAAACCACCTTTAAGAGTTCCAACAGTTGTTTTGCTTGTAAATCTACCAATCCTTGATGTGCTATCTGTAAAAGTTAGTGTACCTTTTACAAAAATGCGAAATCCATTACTGTCTAAAGTACAGTTTGCATTGATTGTTAAGTCGTTGTAGTACATATCTCTTGATAGAGATGTATCTGAAGTGATGGTTACATTACCATCTTGACCAAAACCATATACCTCATCACCACCAAGCCTGTCCAGGAAAACCGGCTCAGGTATTTCAATGTTAGGCATTAGGTTACCTCGACACCAGAAATGTGTACATTTATTGAGCTAGCTGCACTTGCTAATCCTCTAATAGAAGCACTCGCTGCTACAACCATAGCTAAGTCAATAACTTGTGTCGTATTAGCTTGCACAGTTATATCACCAAAAATGATATGCTCATCTCCTGTAGATCCACCATTAGGTACGACCTTTAATTGTGCTGTTCTATCAGTAGCTGTGTAGTTTGCCAATATGAGTTGCTTGATAATTATTTTGTTACTGTTGCTGAAAATTTCAGCTTCAGAAGTACCAAGAGTCTCACTAGCATTTAGCTCTGCTGCTGTATATATTGCCATTTATTCTCCTATAATCCCATCCACTGTAACGCTTCAGTGGTATGTAATTGTTGCGCTTTTACTTTAACCATAGCACTTGCAGAGTTATCATAAAGCATAACCAGATCGTTATCTTCATCAACATCTATACTTGTACCATCAGTAAGTCTTGATCCATCTATAACCAATGTGACTGCCCCAGAATCAGCTCCTCCGTTTAGTCCAGAAGTAGCTGCAGTAGTGACACCTGTCACATCTCCTGCTTCTAATGCTTGCCAAGAAGATCCGTTATAGATCTGCAATCTTGAATCTGTTGAGTTATATATAACTTCACCAGTTTGAGCAGATGAAATAGCATTTCTCTGAGTGGTTGTAAAACTAGGTATTATTGGACCACCATCAGTAGATCCTGCCACAAATTCAGAAAAACCTGTGGTATCACCACTAGTAGTCACTACTCTAATTAAATGTTTTCTATTTGCCATTATTTCCCTTAATTAAGATTCTTTCATAGTTTAGCATTATATACCTTTCTTATAGTCTTTTTGCGTAGCGTTAAAGCCCAAACCTACTTTTGTAGAAGTTAAATTCAGTAAGCACCTCTTGTGCTGTCAATGCTACATTGTGTGATTTAATAATATACATTCTTCCACCCCAATAATCTCCTGTATATCCATGACCTATTTTTACTGCTTGGCCACCATTAACTGCACTTCTACCTGTAGTTGTAGTATCTGTTTCTACTCCATTTAAATACCATTTTAAGTTTGTAGTATCTCTTGTCATACAAACATTTACAACATTACCATTTGATTGCAACCCACCTGAATTTAAGTGCCAATAAGGACTACCATCACTACCATTAGTTCCATAGAAATAAGTAATATCATCTCCTGTTTCGTGTGTCATCGTTCCTAGACCAGCATACGATTGATTCCACAAGTTTCTTCTTCCACTCATATCACTTGACCTAAACCACAAACTTATGGTTTGATTAGATGTCCAACCACTCATATACGAAGAGTTGTAACTTCTTTGCATATAATCATTAGAGCTATCAAAAACAAATGCTCCACCATAATCTATGCTGCTGCTTGTAGAAATAGATAGTCCATTGTAAGCAGTTGCATTTAAGTTATTGCCTGATCCATCTATAACGGAAGATCCACTCATTCCATATAGTTTTGCATCATAATTCATAACTATGCCTCTAGTATTTTGAGCTGTTCCGTATAGGTCATCTAAAACTAGATCTTGCACCTCAGAAATAGAAAAGACACCTTTGTTGTTATTTCCACCTTGCTCAGGCTCTTTACCACCGATATAACCATATTTAGTATTACCCATTCCAATCTCCCCTATATATTTGATTAACTTGCTCTTCAGTATCTACAACTATCTCTAATAACCCATCCAAAATTTCAGGTGTATCTCCTATCCAAGTAACCATAAACATACTTTCATCATTTGTAAATGTTACATTTTGATACAATTCAACAATATTTATATATTGCAAATTTTCTTTTAAAATAAATCCATAAGTCTTTTTACTTTCTCTAGCTACAAAAATATCATTTTCTTGATCGTAGTAATCTCCAATACCTGCATAGAAACCTCTAAAGTTTGCGTTATAAGAAGTTTGCACCCAACTACCCTCTAAACCTAATTCGTGTAAAAATTCTTCTCCTCTGTGTTCTTCCTCATTCGGAACAACTACAACCTCTGTAACTTGATTGTTTTTATCTAATTGTACAAAATGAGCCATATTATCCTTCCCACTGATACCTTATTAGTACTATACCACTACCGCCGGCACCACCAATGGTTGATCCAGATCCTCCAGAGTAGCCCCCTCCTCCTGCTCCACCACCTGTGTTGACATCCCCACTGCCAGCAACTGAAGTACTTGAAGTTCCACTTTTACCACCACCTGAAGGAGAGCTTCCCCCATTTCCGTGACCTGAACGAGTTCCTCCTCCACCACCTGAAGCAAAATATCCACCTTCACCTACTGATGTTCCAAAGTAAGCAGAAGCGTCATATCCTGATCCACCATTACCTCCATGGCTACCTCTATTTGCTCCTACTCCACCTTTTCCGCCTCCGCCTCCGCCTCGGTTTCCATCTCCTATTCCTCCATTATTTCCTTGACCAGCAGTTGATGATCCACCTCCTGTTTTAGCATTAGCACCTCCACCACCAGATCCCCCAGATCTATAATCTTCTCCACCGGCGTGTGGTGCGCCTCCACCACCACCTGTGACAGTATTACCAAATGCAGATGTTGTACCACCTCTAGTTCCTGATTGAGGATAGTTGTTCCAACCTCTACCACCATTGCCTCCTCCACCAATAACTATTGAGAAAGATCCTGTTGATAAAGATTGATTTGTCCAAAGTATAGTTCCTCCGGCACCCCCGCCACCACCTATGACTCCTCCGCCTCCGCCTCCGCCTGCGACTGTCAAATAATCTATATAAGAAACACTTCCTGTATCTGTGACAGAAAAAGTCCCTGAAGCAAGAAATTTATGAACTCTATAAACGACATCACTTATTGTGACTGTGTATGTAACTCCACCTGTAGCTGTCGGTGGTGTGAAAGCATAAGTATTAGCTATCTTTAAACCATAGTCTTCTTCTGATGTGAATTTACCTGATAAAGTTTCATCTGATGTACTGTTTAATTCACTACCTTCACGAGTTTCTGGTGGTTTACCTCTATATCCAAATACGCGAGGCAGTCTTCTACGAGCCATTATGAAACTCCTACTAAGTTTTTGATAAAAGATACTGCTTGATCTCTCTCAGATGTACCTAATGTAGTATTCCAATACCAAAATCCATACACACACCAATCACTATGTTCTGCAATATTACTACCATAATTTAATGTCCAATAGTTAGAGGTACCACTTCCACCTGTACCACCATAATTACTACCATTGTAGTAACCTCTAAAGTAACCATTTTGGCTTACACCTACAACCCAACTTGTTCCTGCTCTGTCACTTTGATCTGTGAGCCAACCCTCATGATAAGCAACAGGAGTTGCTGCACCCCAAAAACCTGATAGCCAATTACCACCAGAGGCATTCCAAATTCTTGACTCAGTTCCATTGTATCTAGCTACCCAAATCCCTGTGTAATTACTATTACAAGTTGTATGACTAAATCTAATTCCTGCACTTGTATTACCCTGTACCCATTCTGTTATATTGGTAGCATTATTACTTGAAGATCCTGTATTGTATGTAGGATTACCCCTATAAGCACTTGAATTATTATTGCCTTGATAGTCATTCCAAACATTAGTTGAGTCATTAAATGTGCTAGGAACATAAATATTTAGTGGTAGCGTTGATATATCTGGTACTACATCTGAAGTATTTATATCTATCTGTTGAGCAGCTTGCTGAGTATCAAATTTTCCTACTATCTGTTTTATGTCATCATGTTCAGGTGTTTTACCTATATAATTTTCATTAGGTGTAAAAGGCATGTTAAACCTTTATGTAATCTCTAAAATACTCGCAAAGGCTTCCAGATCTCCTGAAGTTGCGCCACCCTGTAATTGAATGTAGTCGCCTGCCTCCAAGACTATTTTTGATGTTCCTGCGAGTTCTAATGTAGAGTCAGCAGGGACAGTAATCGTATAAGCTATTCTAGCGTTAGTTGAAGTGTCACTATCAACAACATCTGCTGTAATAGTATCATCGTTTGCACCATCTATATTCGTGATCCTAAGAGTCAAAACTATTGCTGTAGTTGAAGCGGGGCATGTATAGACTGTCGCAGCAGAAGATGTAATATCCTGATACGCATTTTTAAATGTTTCGGCCATTGTGATTTCTCCTAACTAAGTGCTACTACTAGACCTAAACTTGCTCCGGCAGATCCTGAGGCCATAGCATCCCAACTGCTACCATTGTACACTTCCAATTTTGAAGTTGTGGTATTCCAAATCACTTCACCGGCTGATAAAGATGACAAAGCATCTCTTTCAGTAGTTGTGTAAGCTTTAAGTCCTACAGGTACTGTAAAATCTACACTAGCTCCTGTAGTTCTTGGTCTTATTTCATTTACTTTTAATATTGACATTTATTCTCCTATAATCCATATCTGCTTCTTGTAGCGTTATAGTTTGCTAAAATATTTGTTGCACCTATATCGGCATTGTAAACAGCAGCTTCTCCAATAGTTCCAGGGAAATTTCTATCTGCACCTTCATCATTTGCACCTAAAGTAAAACCACTTGTTGTACTATATGATTCTCCTGCACTTCTTGTGACTGTGTCTGTTAATGAGCCATTAATATACATTTTTAATTGACCAGGGCTACCTGCATCCCAAGTAACTGCATAATTATGCCAATTACCATCTCTTGTGTTTTCTCCAAAATCCAGATCTGATTCATCATAAGTACTTGTCCACCCATAAACATTCAAATCTGTACCACCTGATTGAAATGCCAAAACAAACATTTCATTTGCATTTCTTGTATTACCTAAAGCAGCAGGAGCATCATCTGAATAAGCACTACCTTTCATCCAAAACTGTATTGTTCTAGCAGTATTTCCTACAACAATAGAGTTAGCTGTCCAAGCATAGTCATTGGAGCCATCAAAAGAGAACGCACCACCATCACTTGATGTATAAGTAGCACCTGATATTGTCATATTATTGTTATTGCCTGATAAATCTGACCAAACACTTCCTGATCCTGAATATGAATTAGAATCACTAGCATCTACATGAAGTACTAAGCTTGTAGTACTTATTCCATCAGTTGCGTTTTCATATTTTTCATATACTTCAAGTAATGGTGTAGCACCATTTAAAAATTTAAAATGATACAAAGTTATTGAACTTGTTGCATTGTTTACTTGCGTTGTAGTTCCTGAAGGTTTTTTTGCAGGAGCTTCGCTACCACTATTTACTGTTACTTTTGTAAATGACATTGTTTTAGCAGCAGAAGCATGCTGAGTTACTTGTAAATAAAATTCTGTATAACCACTTGAAGGAACATTAGTGAAATCAATATCTGTTATATTTTCTGTTAATGTAATTGTTCCTGCTTTCCCACTATTCATA
>Ga0208298_1000406_pt1 | contig 18887 bp, 37 predicted proteins | sample 14BtaG_FD_184088 | JGI IMG/M metagenome (GOLD analysis project Ga0208298, IMG submission 184088) | Marine viral communities from the Subarctic Pacific Ocean - 14B_ETSP_OMZ_AT15311_CsCl metaG (SPAdes) (version 2) | ecosystem: Environmental > Aquatic > Marine > Oceanic | place: Pacific Ocean... | reverse complement strand
ACAAGTCAAACAACTCCAAGACAATCCGGAGCTTCTGAAGTTAGGCGGAGATAGAAGACGTTGTACGTTTTTATTTACAGACGTTAGAGGCTTTACAAGTTTGTCAGAAACTTTAGAACCTGAACAAGTTACAGAGATAATGAACAAGGCACTAACCATACAAGCTAATGCAGTTAAAGAGTATGGTGGTATGGTAGATAAATATATAGGAGATGCAATGATGGCTATCTTCAATGCACCTATAGACCTAGAACAACACGAAACCAAAGCAATTCAAACAGCCTTGAAAATAAAACAAGATATGGCTGAAGCCGATTTAGGAATAGACATAGGTATAGGGATAAACACAGGAGAAGCTGTAATAGGTAATATGGGAAGTGATACACGATTTGATTACTCTGCAATTGGAGATGCTGTAAATTTAGCAGCAAGATTAGAAAGTTCTACTAAAGAAGTAGGAGAGGATATAGTAATAGGGTACACGACAGCTATGAATTCTGACATACCTACTAGATATTTAGACCCAATAAAGGTTAAAGGTAAAAAAGATGACATTATTATCTACACAATTCAGTAAATCCTATGAGATAAACAGAGAGCCTGTGTATTTAAAAGTTGTACAATCTGAAGCAAGTGTATTAACTACTATAAGATATGTCAATACACGTAGCCTCATGATGTCAATTTTCTTTAATCTGTGAATTTCCTAGCATTTAAGTTAGCTTCGATATAATTATGTACTTCATCTAGTTTTTTAGTAGCTTCTCTTATAACTGTCTGTAATGTAGCATATTCTTCTACACTAAAATACTTTTTAAGTTCTCTTATATCTGTTGAAGTTCTTTCAGTAATTAAATTACCTGCTCTATTATATAGTAATTCATAACTTAGAAGTTTTGCTTCTTCTCTTTTAGTTCTCATTTCTCTATTCCTGTAAAGGTAACAGAATCTTGCTTACCACGAAGACCTGCTTTCATGTATGTTGTAGCTCTACCCTCAAAGAAGTTCTGATGCTCAACACCCATGACTTCATCAATCCAACCCAGTGGGTTTTCTTTTTGGTCATAGTTAGTCTTCAAGCCTAGCTGAAGTAATCTTCTGTCAGCTATGTATCTATTGTAAGCATACATATCTTTCTTGGTTAGTCCTTGTAAGTCTCCCATCTCAAACACTAAGTCTAAGAATTTATCTTCTAGTTCTACCATGTCTCTACAAATTTGATAAAGCTCTGCTTTAAAATCATCTGTCCATATCTCTATGTTCTCTTGGATAAACTCACGAAATAGTTTTGTCATTGCTTCAACATGCATTGACTCATCACGAATAGAATAGGTAACAATCTGTCCCATACCTTTCATCTTACCAAACCTTGGGAAGTTTAAGAGGATTGCAAAACTAGAGAACAACTGCAACCCTTCTGTGAAGGCTGAATAAACAGCTAGTGTTTTAGCTATAGTTCTTTTATCAGATTTTAAAGGCTTAAACTCCCCAACGTAATCGTGTTTGTCAGACATCTCTTCGTACTCAGCAAAAGCTTTGTACTCTATTTCAGGCATACCTACAGTGTCTAACAATAGACTGTAAGCATCTTGATGTATTGATTCCATGTTAGCAAAGGATGACATCATCATTCTTGCTTCAGGTTTTTTAAAGATAGGCATATACTTATCAATATATCCTGCACCTACATCTACATCAGACTGTGTAAACAATCTAAATATCTGTGTTAATAAATGTTTTTCTTCAGGTGTTACATCCTGCCAATCTTTTACATCGGTATGCAATGGAACTGATTCAGGCATCCAGTGCATTTGATTTTGTAGCTTGTAGTATTCATACATCCATGGATACTCAAACGGTTTATAATAATCTCTAGTTGTTAATAGACTCATAATTTTTCCTTACCCTTCACAGGCGATACATTCCACATCGTCTAATCTTATACGTGGAACTTTAGTGTTTACATTTTCTACATTACGTGCTGCATTAGTTCTAAAGTAATACAACGATTTTAGTTTATTCATACCATACCAATGTACATCATTCACATACTGCATGTATTCATCATGCACCTCTTGTGGTTCTGTACTCTTAGGTAAAGTAAAGAATAGGTTGACAGACTGTGCTTGACACACAAACTCCTGTCGTTTTGCAGCATGTTCGACAATCCATATTTGATTTATCTCATTTGCTGTTTTAAATATTTCTTTCTCATCATCAGAAAGTATATCTAAGTGTTGGACTGAACCCTCATTAGCTGAGATATCTTTCCAAACTTTATCTAACTCTTTACCTTTCAGTCCCTTAGTCTTGAGAACTTTTTCAAGGTACTTATTCTTAACTTGGTAAGAGCCGGATAAGGTCTTGTGAGTATAGCAGTTAGCCCTATAAGGCTCAATACTAGGGGAAGTACCACTACATATAATACCACTACTAGCGTTAGGAGCAATAGCCATGAGGTTAGCGTTACGCTTACCCGACCCATGTATGTCAGGAGCTTCGCCTCTTTGAATAGCCAGTTCTTTAGTAGCTTCATTTGCTCTAGTGTTGATATAAAGAAATGCTTTATAGTTAAAGCCAGTCGCATAGATTCCTTCAAAAGGAATGTTCCTGCTTTGTAAATATGCATGAAAGCCCATTGCACCAAGACCGAGGCTTCTCTCTCTATATGCCGAATACGCAGACTTAGTAAATCCTTCTTTACCTTCTCTAACGTACTTCTGAAATCTTTTAAAGTTTGCACTGTATTCTCCTAACTGTGTTGTGTCTATTGCATTGTCAATGTAGTGCTGTAAAACATTGTCAAGCATGGTTATTAAATCTTGTATAAAGTTATCATCCTTTGACCAAGCATCAAAGTGTTCTAAGTTTACAGATGATAAACAACATACTGCTGTTCGTTCTTCGTCTGTTGGTAGAGTAATCTCTGAACACAAGTTACTCTGTCTAATCTTAAGTCCTAAATCTTTCTGTGCTTTAGGTAAATATTTATTACATGTATCTATATTGACCATGTAAGGTTCACCTGTCTCTGCTCTAGCATGAATGATTTGCCACCATAAATCTCTAGCATTAATTATCTTAACAGCTTCGTTAGATTTAGGGTCAATCAATCTCCAGTCTTCATCCTTCTCTACTGCTTCAAGGAAAGCATCTGTAATGTTTACACCATTATGTATGTTAAGATTCTTTCTGTTGATGTCTCCACCTGATTCTTTTCTCATGTTTATAAACTCTTCAATCTCAGGATGACTTATATCCATGTAGGCTGCGTAGCTACCACGTCTCGTTGTGCCTTGATTGAAGGCTAACATCTGTGAATCAACTACATGCATGAAAGGAATTGAACCAGTAGAACGACTGCCATGAGTAGTAGAAATACCATTGCTCCTAATATCGCCCCAATATCCACCGATGCCTCCACCTGAACTTGCCAACCATATATTCTCGTCATAGTGAGCAGATAAACCACCCCGACTGTCAGGAACATAATTAAGGAAACAACTGATAGGAAGCCCACGACTTGTTCCCCCGTTACTAAGTATAGGAGTGCTAAACATGAACCACCTAGAGGAACTGTAGTTGTAAAGTCTTTGAGCCAGTTCAAAATCTGTCTCGCCTTTGTAGGTTGCTCCGAAGACGGAGGCTCTTGCGAATGCTTCTTGTGCATGTGTTTCATTCTCCCAAAGATATCTATCTTTTAATGTGTCAAGGCTAAACTTGTCAAATGTTTTTTCTTTATCATAATCTATTTCAATTCCTAAGTAAGGCTTAGTTCCTATTTTATCTTCCACCATTATCTTGTTCCTTGTTGTTGACATGAATAGCTATTATAGCATAATGTATAATCTTATACAAGTCTAAATTGTTTTTTCCTTCCTTCTTTCCAAACCTCATAGCATACTTCATAATGTTTCCAAGACAGAATCCTTCTCCATACCCTGAATCAATTATCATATCTGTTGCTTGATACTTACCATTAGAATAATGTTGGTCATATGTATTGCCTACATAAGCTTTTAATTCATTTAATATTTTATCTTCATTAAATTTATAGTTCACTGCTTCTCCACTCCTTCGGTAAACTCTCTTCGTTATACCATGTAAAATTATTTTTCTCTGCCCATTCAGCATGAGTTCTTTTAGTTCCGTCTTTTCTTTTCTTAGCTTGAGGCATAGGTGCAAAAGGTTTTTGAAATAAGAATACTAACTCGTAACCTTTAGGCAAAGCCTCTCGTATATGTATGTACTTACTATACTCTGCATAGTCCCAAAACCTACCTTTAGCCTCAATCAAAATAGTTTTGTTATCTATTATCTTAACAAAGTCAGGCTCATATTTATGCTTAACTATATAGTCTATGTTATCCCAATGATGTTTCCAATCTTTAAGAAGAGTCTGATGTATTTGATATTCCCAAATACTATCATACCCTTTAGGTACACCTGTCTTTTTAGGTCTAGGTTTTCTTGGTAATCTTCTAGGCATTATTAATCGAGGAGTCATAGTTCTTAACTAACTTCCAGTAATCTAATATACTATTGAACATACCTAGATGTCTTGTATGAGATTCATCATCCCATATATGACAAGAGATTAATCCTGTATCTTTCCTGTCAACAAAGATAGAAACTCTCTGTGGATTATCAAAGCCACAACCCTGTGCATAAGCAGACAACTGCATACCATGTTCGTCATATACTAATTTAGATGGGTCTTTGCCTTTTAAGTTATCCTTAGTTTTAAAGTCAACAAAGATTCCAGACTTAGAATATAAATCTATCTTACCACCATAACCTGAATCAGCACAGAAAGAATCTTCTGCTATCCATTCTTCGTCAGGATAGTTTTCATCAAGCCAAGCTTTTATTTTCTTGTAAGGTTTTGTTTGACCTAGACCTAAGAATCCTTTCTCAATCTGATAGTGTATTTTAGTACCTTGTTTGGCAGCTTCCATACCTATTTTCTTAGAATCATATTTACATCTGTAAGTAAATGAATCAATAGACTCTCCCTCTTGTCTCTCTAAAGTAAGAGCCGAGTTAAGTGCTTGATTTATTTTCCAGTTTTCTAATGAAGGTTTAGCTATCATACCTAGTATGGTAGTAACAGAAGGAACTAAGTTTTCTTTCTTAGCATCTCTAAGAGTAGTGTTCCTTTCTTTACCATTAGCACCGATGATAGTATACATTGGTTCTCCCTCTTGAGTATACCAATGTCCTGACTCAGACGTAAATTTATTATAGCTATCTAATTCAGTTTTGTCAATAAGTTCTTCTTTTTTATTTGTCATCATGTTTCACCCATCTTAATTTTCTTGTATCAGGTAAGTATAATAAATACTTAACGTCTGCTTTTATTTGTTTTTTAGTTCTTGTTGTTCTTGATGTATAAGAGTTTTCAGTTCTGTAATCTCTTCTAGCAGTCTTAACATCTATTAATGTTATATTTCCTTTAGGGTCTCGGGCTACTAAGTCAATGAACCCATCACACCCACAGTTTTTAAATACTTCATAGCCATTATCCCATAACCAAGTGACTGCATAAAATTCTGCAAGGTCTCCCTTCCTGTTTGTTGAATGTTCTTTAGTGTGTTTCATACCAATTCTCTCCTATTTTATATTCTCCTGTTAGTGGGCAACGCATATTAAAATGCTCACTTGCTCGTTCAATAGCTTTAACACCAAGCTCTCCAACAAAGTCAGCACTTTCTTCAGGTACTTCTATCTGCCATTCATCATGTATGTTAGCTACAAATTTAGCATCTATATCATTTAGTTTTATCAAAGCATCTAAGAAACACATAGCTTTCTTCATTGCTATTGCACCACCACCTTGTAGTAAAGTATTAAGTGCAGCATGTTGACTACGTACATATATCTTACGACCATCTAAACCTTTAAGGTATCCTCGTTCAGATGCTTTCTGTACTTTTTCTTTTAGATTTTTAAGTGAAGGTAAGTTCTTGAAGAAAGTTTGTTTGAGTTCTTTACCTTTCTTTAATCCACCACCTGCAACACTACCTATCTTAGCATCTCCTGCACCATATACTAAGGCATATATAAATGTCTTAGCTTGGTCTCTAGTCTTTAGACCTGCAAGGTTTTGATTAGTAGTATGTATGTCTCCATTAATAACCTCTTCAATATATTCAGGGTCATTCATATAATGAGCTAACATTCTAAGTTCTAATCCACTAGCATCAATACCTACAAGCTTACGTCCTTCAGGTATAGTCCAACATGAACGACACTCCTTACCATAAGGACTACCTGCATTAGGTACTTGTGCCATGTTAGGATTCCTGTGTGTCATTCTACCTGTGATAGTACCATTAGGTATTACACTACCATGAACTCTATCATCTTTAAGTTCATCTATCCAAGATGTAACCTGTGCTATACGCTTTTGATATAGTAAGAAGTCTGCAATTAACTTAGCTTCTCTAATGTGTTCAATCTTTTTAAGAGTACCTTCATCTACAATAGGCTGTCCTGTAGGTGTAAACTTTTTAGGAACCCAACCAAAATCAATTAGGTATTCCCCAATTTGTTTACGACTACCAAGATTAAAGTTAACCAACTTTTGTCTCATGAAAGGCTCAACGCTTTGAGTCTTAATACATCTCTCGTATTCTTCATCAGTCATACCACGCTTAGATAACTCTCCATTTTTTTTAACATAAGGAGTAACTAACTTATCATCTACAAGTTTAGGTTTGAAAGTATTGTGTACTTCATCCTCTACTTTTAACTGTTTATCTTTAAGTTCAGCCAGTAGTTCCATAGCTTGTTGAGTATTAAAAAAGAATCCGTTCTTCTCTTGTTGTTTTATTATCTTAGCTACATCATGTTCAAGATTGACAGATTCTTCACTGAATATCTTACCTTCTTTTATCAAGTAATTATATACAGCTTCGTTTAATCTTACATCTTGAACACAGTAGTCTAACATAGCAGGTGTAAACTCATCAAAGTTTTCAGGTTGCTCTTGTTTCAAACAACCAACACGCCATCCCCAAGCCTTCAAACTATGTCCGTTCTCACGGATAGGATTGAATAGTCTTGACATGACAAGTGTATCTTCTAACTTGTTAGTGAGTTTAGCACCATGCAGTCTTTGCAACACAGGTATATCATAGCCTATGATGTTATGTCCAATCAATACATCAGCATCTTCTAAGAACTTAATCCCTTCAGCTATCTGTGTGTTATCAAACTTATGGACAGCACCATTTAATTCTTTAGCTACAATACACCATACAACTGTAGGGTCTAAGCCATCAGCTTCGATGTCAAATATTATTTTAGAATTGTTCATTGTCAAATGTTTCCTCCTCTGATACTTCAAACAGTCTACCTGTATCAGCGTTATATCTAAGACCACAAGCTAATCCTGTGTCTCCAGTATACCTAGACTTAAGTACACGAACCTTGGTAAGGTTAGCTTCTTCGGGATTGGTTGCCTGTTGATTTCTCTCCAGTGCAATCACACAATCCGATAGTTGTGCTATACCTTGTGAGCCTTTGAGATGAGACAATGATACTTCGATACCTTGCTCATGTCCTTTATCGCCTGATGCTCTACGTAAGTGAGATACTAATATCATACCTACACCAGTCTCTTCAACTAGGCTACGTAATTTATTCATCAACATATCAATACCTCGTCTCTCGTCTCCTTCGTGGAGAACATTGACAAGCATATGTAAGTGGTCAACGATTACCCATTTACATTCACATCCTACAATAATATATCTAAGCTTGGCAAAGATATCATCAATGTCAGTAGCACCTAAGTGAGAGTGGATGAACACCCTGCCTGAAGGAATAGCCTTATCAAACAAACCCATGAGGTCATCATCTGAATAATTCTTACGCTTCTCTGATAAATATATCCTATCGTTAGCTTCGATAGATAGTATACCATCAGCAGTTCTCAACCAGTTCTCTTCAAGTGCTACAATACCTACATTGTCTTCTGTGTTCTTAATAAGCCAGTGTTCTAGTTCTCTTGTCACACTAGACTTACCGAGACCTGTACCACCTGTAAGGGTAACAAGTTCTCCTTTACGCATACCATACAACTTCTTGTTTAGTCCGTCCCATGGATATGCAATACTCTCCTTCTCTTCTCTATGTAACCAGTCAGCCTTTTGAGATGATAGTTCCATGATACCTGAAGGAGTGTATGTCTTAGCGTTCCACCAAGCTTGGGTAAACTCTTGGAACTTCTTCTGCTTAAGCATTTCGTTTGCATCTTTGAACCCATTAGGGAACGACATGATTCTAGTTTTGTTAGGCTTGAGTATCTTAGCTACAGCTTTAGCTGCATCTTTACCTGCCTTGTCATTATCAAAACATAGAACTACATTGTCAAATGATTCTACAAACTCAATGCTCTCTCGTATATCTTTAACAGCAGCCGAAGCTCCACGCTTTAAAGATACTACCGACCACTTACCTTGGAAGAGTTCATGTACTGCCATAGCATCACACTCTCCTTCGGTAATAGTCAGGTACTTACCACCTGTGTTTCCACACAGTTGTTCTCCAAACAAACCTGTGTCCTCGAATGTTCCATTACATGTGAAGCCTTTGTTAGATACAAACCTTGTCTTAGTACCAACAACTTCACTACCATTAAAGTATGGGTAAATATGTTGAGCAATATTATTGTTTCTATCCTTGACTATCTTAACACCGAACTTGGTTGCTGTATTTTCAGAGATACCTCTGTCAGTTAAAGCACCATAAGCACCAGTGTATGATGTAAGAAATGTGTTATCGGGTTTGGGTTTACTTGTCATTTCAATTACCTTTCCTGTTGATTCGTTGTCATAATCTGTAAAGAATGTATTACAACTAAAGCATTTAGCAGAGCCATTCTCATTCAGAGATACAGCATCACTGCTACTACATTTAGGGCAGGGTAATTTGTGTTTAATAAATTGTGTTCGTTCTTGTTGCATTCTATCTCCATTAGAAATGTGGCTAGGCTTTTTACACCTAGCCGAGTTATATTAAGATACTTCGTTTAAAGATTCCTCTTCGGTTGAAGTTTCTTCTTCATCATCTTGTTCAACTACTGCTTCAGGACTTTCCTTTAGCACAGCTTCAAGATTATTTTGATGACCTTGTGAAGCATAGTTCAAAGCTTCCACTAGCACATTCAACGTGCCTATCTTACTGATAGACACATTAGCACCTGCTCTTCTTTGTTCATCTTCAATCTTTGAAACATCATAGACTGATTCACCGTCATCATTTTTAATAGTAATAATCATATTAAAATTCCTCATCATCATCAAAAAATTCAGAGCCGTCCTGAGCCTTGTACTCTACCAAGTCTACAATCTGAACAGCCTGTAAGTCAAGACCTTTCCCTGCCTTACCTTTCCATTCCCAATCGTATTCATTATATTGGACTCTGACCTTAGAACCATTACCTACAGCAAGATGTACTTCCTGTTTGTTTTGGTCTAGTAATCTAGGTGCAGTCCTGACCATACCATTTGGTCCATTGACTTTACGTTTGATTACTATAGCAGAACCTTCGTCCATCTGCTTAATGGTATGTCCACGAGTTGCAAAGTCATTTGCAGTCTCTTCATCAACAACTAGGTTGACTGTGTACATAGGTTCAAATGTGGTATTGGGTTCTTTAATACTCGCCCAATACGCAGTTCCATCTACTATCATATTTACCTCCTACGGTTTAGTTAATAGTTCGTTAAAAATAGGGAGAGTTTTGAGCTGACTACTCTCGAAGTCATGGACTGAAGCCAAACCAAATAGTTTAGTATTTGGAGATAGAGGGCTTAAAGTTCTTTGGTTACTCGTCATCATGTTGCACATTGTATCAGAGTTCCTTATCAATGTCAAGCATTATATCATCTATTGTGTAAATACTTTCATCACAAAGTCTAACGTAAAAATCTTTACCCTGCCAACGTACCTCATATGCTATCTTGTTTTCATATAGTTCTTCAAGATGTTTGCTTAACCACTCTTCAAAGTATCTAAATTGTTCTTTGTTTAGTTTTGTAAATCCTTCGTTCATATTAATCCTTGTATTGTTTATAAAATTCTTGACAGAATTTAGGTTCATCTACCACATCTTTAAAACAATTCATAACTCTAGTATATGAATCATTTTTATATTGATTGTTTAAAGCAAACAAAGCAATCAACAATGCTATTATTATTCCTATATAATTAAAATCTTTTATATTAAATTTCATTTTCTATCTTATCCTTTTTTCTTTTATCATTATATTTAATAACAACTCTACCACTATTATATCCTGTAGTTTCTGTTGTCCATTTACTATCTTTAAACCTAACCTCTATAAAATTAATAGAGTTATCAAGTCTTTCTTGTTCTAGTATTATCTTTTGTTTTTTTACAATATCAGTGTGTTGAGTCATGAACTAAATCCTCTATTGATTTGAATGCATCAGATAATACAGACTCATCTATGTTTTCTTTTAAGTTTCTTAAGTAGTCAATGTCCATATCTTTAACATCCCATACCTTACCATCTAAAGTTCTTGTGATTGTTTTGATATCCTCAACCATGTCTATACCTACCATACTATCTACAGCAGAATAAACAGAGTTACACCAAGTCTTAAGACTATCTGATTCTCCATTGATTACTACATCTATTACGTATTCATCCATTACCTGATACCTCCATCAGTTCTTTGTATGTTGTTATGTTCGGATATTGTTTTAAGTATTTCATTATCCACTTGTCTGTCATGTATGACATATGTAATTGCCCTTGACCAAAAGCATGTGTCTGTTCAGGAAGTAAGTCCTCAACATTATCTATTGTAATAGTCTGTGCTTGTTCAACAGGCAATAAACTTTCTAGCCATTCAATTTGAATAGGTTTGATTCGTTTTCTAAGTTTCTTAATTTGTTTCTGATTCATATTATTTCCATGCTATAAACTCCATGTAAGGAGTTTCTTTGTGTCCTTCAGGCAACCATTCTACCATATCTTCAACCATTTGTAAATCTAAATTTGTAGATGTCGATTCTCCTTCATCATCATGGGACAGTAACAAAGCCTTACCTGCATACACTCTGTCATTCATAGTAAAGTACATTTGATTATCTCTCATCAGTCCTTCATCATCTATATACATGTCTTGTGTTTCATATATACGAACACAATCAAAACTTCTACAGTCTACAAGGTCATAGATTTCTCTGAAGTCTCCTGTGTATACTACTTCTTTTATTGTTGTATCGAATGGGTTTATTAGTATTCCTTTCATATTATTTACTACCTCTCTTTACATATCTATAAGTACTTGAATCGTATTCAGCATCTAACATCTCTACCAATTCCCATTTAAGACTGCTTAAATTATGAACATCAGACAACCATAAATCGTTTGTCTCGTGTAAGGTGCTTAACATGCTTTCAAGTTTGCCTATGTATTTAAACAAAGTGTCATACTCACTAACACTCATGTCAATAACTACTTTGCTTTTTAATATTTTAGTTTTCATTTTCTTATCTCCTTAGTTGTGTTGGTTATAATAAATACTTTCAGCTATGAAGCCTAGTATCTCTTCTCTATCATCATCTGCATGTAGTTCATACAGATAACAAATCTCATCTATCTCATCTGTTAATAATAGTTTAGCATCATCTTCTAAGACCTGCTCATATATTTGTTCTAGTGTTTGTTCGTTGTGTGTGTTACTCATCATATTCATCCTCTACTTCATCTAAAAAATTATCTATTCTTTTAGTTATCCAATAAGGCATGTCAAGAGATACATCTTCTTTAGTATCATCTTCCCAATAAGCAACTAATTTCCAACCTATTATTTTCATATTATCTCCTTATAACTCTGTATAATCTATAACTTTGTAAAGACGAACAGAGTTCATATTTTCTACAAAGAATTGTTTATATAATCCTGTTGATGATGTACAACCACCAATAAGAATCTCATCATCATCATTATATTTTAACTCATTCACTGTATATAATGTTCTAGTTTCATCTTCATTTTTATATTTAAAATCTACTCTGCAACTATTAAAAAATGCATAAGCTAATTGTTTCTCTTTTATTTCCATTGCTTCTCCTTTATGCTGTTTGTATTACAAAGCCACTCATATCTTTCTTGGCTTTACCTTTTGCTTTCAGACCAACAATCACATTGCTCTTATCTAAAAATCTTAAATCACTTTCATCTCCATTGACTACCTCTCTACCCTTGAAATAGATAGGCATATCTCCGTTGAATACAACTGCTATGTTGTAAGCAATCTTGTCAAACAGATTAGCATACTTCATATTAGCTTCACTGTAACTCCATGTCAAGTGATAGTTTTTATGTTGCTCTACTTTTCTTGTAGGTATCTTGGTGTAATCATAGAACTGTACAGTTGGAAAGATATCAAAGATATTCTGTCCGTCTATCTTGATAGTCTCCCATTGTATATCACTAGTACCATTCAATCTTATGCAAGGAAGCTTATCTTTCTTTTCACAGTATCTTACAAACTTCATAATGTCTGTAATCAGGTAAGTCATGAAGGTTTCTTTGTCCTCCAAATACAAATTAGTCTTACGCTTTCTAGCTTCTTGTATGACATTAGTGGTTTCACCCTTCTTTATAATGCCACCTCTACCTGCTGTATTTAGACAGGCTTCCTTGCACCCTGCAACGTCCTGATAAGGACATATTTTGGTGTTGATTGGACTCAAATGCATGATAGCAGTCAAGTAATTACTTATCTTTTCTCCCTTCAAAACTTTAGGGTTGTTAAAACTTAGTAGTTTGTAACTCATATTATCTCCATTCTTGTAGGTAAAACAAATACTGAATGACAGTAAGAACAACACCTACCCTTTGCATAAGGCTCTGCGTTTTCTCCCTGATTCCAATATACTTTACCGTCTTCTGTTTTCTTTTGTTCTATATCACCTTCACAGATGACACATTTTAATATTTCATCAAACATATTTTATCTCCATTAAGTTAAAATTAAAAGGTAGTTTTTCAGTCCCGAAGATTACTACCAACTCCTCCAACAGCAACTTGAACTATAGGTTTTTAAAGTGCCTGTCAACACTCGAACATTATCTTTTAAAGTCACCGAACGACTGACTATATGCCTTACCCTCGTTTAACATCATGAGTACACAAGGGCAAGGACTTTGTTCTAGTGTGGTGAACGACGGTTTCTAGCACTCATTTCACCCTTCAACCTATGACCTACTTCGTCTTAGACTTCAGGATTTTACGATAGGCTCGTCTTACACTAAACTTTTAGATGAGTTTATTTTATTCTCAAAACCCATACTTGCAAAAGTAGAGAGCAATCTTTAAGCAAACATTCTTTTAAATGTTAAACCCAATCTAGCAAAGAAACCATTGGTTGTGTAATACTCATAGTCTTGTAAAGTTTTTAAGACTTCTTGTGTATCAATATTAGTAGCAACTTCAAGTATTTGCATACCTTTGTTGTCTTTACCAAGTGGCGTTCTTCTTACAAAATGTAAAGGCTTATTTGGTTTAGGCTTTTGTTGATAGATAGATACTTTACCTGAATGATACCCTTCAAAAGTATCTCCTGTAGTAGTCTCATATCTTTCTTTATTAGCTCTAACTCTAATAATATTTACACCTAGACTATTTGCATAGTTCCAAATAGCTTTTTCAGTTATGCTTCCGTAGTCATAAATTGAATCAACAGTTGCAGTATTTCTTTTTCCATAGACGATTTTCGCCATAATATATCTCCATATTTTTAGTTAAAATTAAGGTGCTAGTTGGTTTATTTACTACTCAAACTAGCAGAAAGAGTATTTCAGGACTGTTGCCTAGACTTCTTTTGTATTTCATCTGTATAACAGTAGTTCCCTAGAGACCAAGCGATATTATTATTGTGCTTTAGTTGTAGCACCTCTTTAGCATTGGTGTCCTATAGTTTACATCCTTTTGGATTCGGTTTAGTATTTATCTTTAGAATATACTAGCTTAGAAGCAGAAGCATCATCTAAAAACAAATCTATTCTTGTTTCTTCTGTAATATAATCATTTAAATCATAGTCATATCTTTTGCTGTGAATGACTAAGTCTCTACAAAGATATCCCTCTCCTTTGTTTACTTTTTTCACTTCAATTTTAGTTACTTTGTGTATTCTTAATTCTGCCATGTTTATCTCCTTTAAGTTATTGGGTTAATATCATTTGCTAATTCATTATTAGCTTCAGTTGTTTCAGCTTTTAATTCTTGTTCAGTCATAAAATCTAAAAATTCTAAGTGGTCTAGTTCGTCCATAATATCTCCATATTTATGAGACTTTGAAGTCTCGGTTGGTTGCTGACCGACAAATTATATGTTTTTTCTCGGCAGATGTCAAGCGTTTTAACAAACTTAAGATATATTTATAATCTTAAAATTTCTGAATTGTCCAAACTGTTCCCATTTCCATACTACCACTACTCAAAAAGTCATAGCTAGATTTAAGAAACACATGTCCCTTTTTAGTAAACTTATGTCTATAAATTACAGACCTGTCTTCTTTAACAGAGTTCCTGACTTTAAAAACATAACCTAACTCATTGATATACCGTTCAGCTTTCTCAAGACTATTAAATTTTATCATTTGTATCTCCTCTTAATTTTTAAGGTTTGCAAGGTTTGTTCCCTGCTGACCGAACCCATTTTACGCTTTGGTTTTGCCGATGTCAAACGAATAACAAACTTAAGATATACTTATAATTTTAAGATATCAGAAGATTAAATATATCCGTAAAATAATCTTAAAGTTTAAACTTAAATTCACAGCTTATCCACAGATAATTTATACTTATCCACAAGTAATTAACAAGATATACATAAGTTATACATAAATTTAGATAAGTTATCCACAGATTATTAACTTAAATACGCCCTCAACCAACCGACCAGTTTAAATACACCCTCAACCAACCGACAAACTTAAAACTCGAGCTTAAACTTAAACTTAATTAAACTTATTTACTTCTTTGGTGTGGTCAACTGCCATCATAAAGAGCAATTACAAAGTAATTTTACTATTAAGATTAGATTTAAGATAAAGTATAACTGAAGACATAAAAAAACTCTCTCACTTGAAAGGCGAGAGAGTTCCGAATAACTTAGCTATTCTCTTTTAGATATAAAGCAATCTTATCAAGATAAACTTTAGGAAGACTCTTACCTTGAAGAAGCGTATGAGCTTTCTTAAAACTCAATCTATTATCTTTAGCTAGCCCATAAAGACAGCCTTGAATTTGCTTTTGAAGCTTCCAATTCATCTTATCTCCTGCCTTAGCGAACTTATATCCTACTGCTTGACATTGTTTGAACGAAGCAGGGCTTGTAGTTCTATCTTTATCAAAGCTATTTATATCAAATGTATTTTCCATATTGTACTCCTTTAAGTAATGGATTTATAAATACTTGCAATATAATCTTGCAAGTGGTTAAGGTCATCAGTATTATTACTGACGATTCCTAAAGCTTGGATTCCACTTAGTATTAAAGCTAAGCTGTAATCTTTTGCCTGAGAAACTGTTTTAAATTCTAAAGTCTCGTTATTTGAAAAGGTTATTAAAATCATATTTATCTCCTATTATGGTTTGCAGAGATTATTAGATTTTAGAGTTGCAAATGCTTGAGTTTTACGCAGTAAAAGTTTTATAGATTATCGAGTCTTCGAGATAATGTGTAAACATTTGTCACTTTAAAATCTTTATAATATCGTAAACCAGCTTAGATAGGAGATGACATATGAATTTTCATAGGCTTTTCACGAGACATTAGAATTGTTTCTCAACAAAAGTTACCTTTAATACTAAGTAAGCTTTAGGAAACCAGTAATGATACATTAACCACAAAAGATTATCAAGTATTTATATCCATTACAACAATGTACAATATGGAAATACTTTGAGTGCTTTGATAAAGACAGACAAGCCCTCTGCAGAGAGTGTCAAGCAGTACAAAGTTTGCTAACTAGATAAGATGAATTGCACTGAGAAAGCAACATGAAAGGCTTCAAGACGCTAAAGCCTATTGAGTTTTAAAGTTACTCAGAAGCCTTCAAGGTAAAGACAAAAGATTATCTATGCTTTATATCTACTGAATAGCATGAGGAACTCCGAAGCCTTTCAAGTGAGAGAGTAACCACAAAGGTCTAAAGTTATACAATCTTAAATCTATTAAGGGGGAGGCAGGAGACCATACCCTCTACCCTATATATCTATAGCGTGGTTATACATTTTCAAGGAAAGTGGTCATTAACCAGAACTAGTTAACGCCCCGACACTAAAACTCTAGAATCTTTAAAGACTTTAAAGTATTTATTTCGCCCCTAATATATTCCTCTCTATTAGAGAGCTAATTGTTTGATGAGGGTGTTGTGGGTATATGTTGACCCGGGAGGGACACTACGTTTAGTATAACAACGCATTACACTTTTGTCAAGGCTTTCATAAAAAAACTTTAAAGCTTGACAAGTTCTAAATGGATGTGTATACTAGATTCATGGCTATATTACCAAGTGTAGATAAAACAACAACTAAAAGAGAACTAACGGATAAGCAGAAGTCTTTCCTAGAGCATCTAGTGAATACTAGTGGTGATGCTAAGAAAGCAGCAGAACTTGCAGGTTACTCTTCACATTATCATCATGTTGTAAAGACTTTAAAGTCTGAGATACTAGAACTCACTCAAGAGATACTAGCAAACTCAGCTCCTAAAGCAGCTTTCAAACTTGTAGAGATAATGGAATCTAAGAAACCTATAGTACAAGCAGCTAATAAACTTACTGCTGCACAGACGTTATTAGATAGAGTTGGTGTTAGTAGAGTAGATAAAGTAGATATAAATCATAACATGGCTAGTGGAGGTATCTTTCTGATGCCCGATAAAGCCCCAGTAGTTATAGATGCAGAGGATGCTGACTATGATAGTCTCAAAGACTATGACTAGACTTTGGATAACAGAACATGTTAATGAAGATGGAGCTGCAATAGGTCCATACATCAAAGCTGATACAATCGCACAGGCTAATAGAATAGCAATACAATATGGGTTGTTAGTGTTAGGAGAAATACAAGAACTCCAACACGATGACTCTCAACAAAAGAGGACAGTACACTAATGCCAAAAGAAAAAGATAGTAGATTAAAAAGAGCAGGAGTCTCAGGGTTTAATAAACCTAAAAGAACTCCGGGTCACAAAACTAAGTCACACATAGTTGTGGCTAAAGAAGGTGATAAGATTAAGACTATACGTTTTGGTCAGAAGGGTGCTAGTACTGCTGGTAAACCTAAAGCAGGTGAGTCAGCTAGAATGAAAGCTAAGAGAAAGTCTTTTAAAGCAAGACACGGTAAGAACATTGCCAAAGGCAAAATGTCAGCAGCCTACTGGGCTGATAAGGTTAAGTGGTAGTATGCCACAACTAGGAAGCAACGAAAAGCCTGTCCTTATGTCTAGTAAGAAGAATAAGGGTAGAGTTTATGGTCCGTCATGGCACGGAGGTAAAGGAGCTGCACCTAGAGTTAATGTGCATTCAAAACAGTATAGAGATAACTGGGATGCAATATTCGGAAATAAAGGAGAAAAAGATGCCAACAAAGAAGAAGAGTAAGTCAACTGTGAATAGTGCTGGTAATTATACCAAGCCAACTATGCGTAAGAGGCTTTTCAACAGTATCAAAGCCGGTACTAAAGGTGGTAAAGCCGGTCAATGGTCTGCTCGAAAAGCCCAGCTCTTAGCAAAACAATATAAAGCCAAGGGTGGAGGCTATAAATAAAATGAAAAGGATTAAAGAATTTATGATAAAGATGATGGACAGACTAAATAAAGTCTATGCAAAACTATTTAAGAAATGTTTAACAACAAAGAAAAATGTCAAGTCTAAAAAAGTCACAAAGAAGTCTTAGAGCTTGGACCAAACAAAAGTGGCGTACTAAGAGTGGGAAGAAGTCGGCAGAAACAGGGGAAAGGTATCTCCCAGAGAAAGCTATTAAGGCACTATCTTCTAAAGAGTATGCTGAATCAACTAGAAAAAAACGAGAAGATACTAAAAAAGGAAAGCAGCACAGTAAGCAACCAAAGAAAACTGCAAGAAAAACAAGAGCTTACAGAAAAGTAAAATGAAAGAAGGCTATATAACAAGAGCTTCATCAACTATACCTTTTGGATATGAGATGGATGAAGACACTGATTCTTTTCTTAAACCTATAGAAGAAGAACTAAAGGTATTAAAAGAAGTATCTGAAGCAGTCTTTCATGGAGAGATTAGTCTAGGTATTGGAGTAGATTGGTTAGAGGCAGAGACAGGAAGGAAGATGTCTAGACCCGGATTGAAAAAACACGTAGATAAAGTATATGGAAGATAATTCAAATAAGTACTTGACAAACCCAGATGGGAGTTATATACTAAAGAAAGACGGTACACCAAGGCTTAGACCCGGTAGACCAAAGAATTCAGAGCTTTCTGGAATTAAGTTAGCTTTACAAGCAAAGAATAAACTTAATAAGAAAAGTAAGAAAGTTAAAAAGCTAACAAGAAGTTTAGCTAGAGTCAAGAAAGAACTTGACCAAGAAGAGAAAGTTTTAACATCTAATGTTTTAACAGAATCAGATACCAAAGAGTTACCTGATGCTATACAACAACATTTAGATACGACTGGTTCTCATGTGGCTTTTATGCCAAACGAAGGACCACAGACAGACTTTCTAGCTGCAGGTGAGAAAGATGTTCTTTACGGTGGTGCAGCAGGTGGTGGTAAAAGTTTTGCAATGTTAATAGACCCGTTGCGATACTGCCACATAACAGAGCATAGAGCTTTGATACTTAGAAGGTC
>Ga0208298_1000404_pt1 | contig 18932 bp, 29 predicted proteins | sample 14BtaG_FD_184088 | JGI IMG/M metagenome (GOLD analysis project Ga0208298, IMG submission 184088) | Marine viral communities from the Subarctic Pacific Ocean - 14B_ETSP_OMZ_AT15311_CsCl metaG (SPAdes) (version 2) | ecosystem: Environmental > Aquatic > Marine > Oceanic | place: Pacific Ocean... | reverse complement strand
GTTAGAACTCCTAGGAATACTAGGGCTACCACCGTAGTCACTGCTAGTTCAAAGTCTGTCACACCTCTGGTTCCTCCTGTGTTATACCATCACGGTACAGCTTATTGGCTAACTTGTCAACCATGGCGTACGCGTTATCATAGGCTCCTGAGACTGCGCGTGACACGGGGTCACCAGTAGGACCTAAGGTGTTTAGATCCCTGAGGTGAAACAGTTTCTTTTGTATGTCCCTAAGCTGGTGGTAAGTCTCTAGTTGATTCATGCTTTGTTCTCCAGTTCCGCGTTGTACCAGTTAATGACTATATCTTCCACGTAGGACACAGCCCCGCGCTCTCCGTTGTCGTCTGCGTTTTCGTACAGTGTGTCAAGATCGCGCACCATTCGCTCTAGTATCTGTTCTTTTGTCTCGCTCATGATTCATCCTCCATTACCCATTGATCGTAGGCGTCGTCTATTAGTAGCGTTTGCAATGTCTCTTCTACATCTGAGAGCAAAACAATTTCCTCATCAACATACGCGAAGCTTGTAGCAAACTCGGCCTCAACTTCACCGTGACACCTTCGCACATCAACATACGCCTCAATTATTGAGCCGTTGTGGTAGACCTGTCCTAAGTATTCCATTAGAACGCCCCTGTCAAGTGAATTACTAGGTTATCGTGGTCAGCTTCAAAGCCTAGCCCGAAGCGTACTAGTTCATTGATACCCGCGTACATTTGCTCGTGTGTGTAATAGTTAATAGTCATCTTTAGTTCTCCTAAGTTGTCTTATGATGCCTCGCGTCCGTACCACTTCATAGGCATACCGCGAGACTCCCAGTCATCTGCTTTATGGTTATAGTATACCATGTAGGCTACGGTTGCGTCAATGTTTTTACACTCATCTGGCATACACTGTGGTGGATCCTTGAAGCCTAGGTCCTGAGAGGCCTCTGGTGGCATCCTAAGAGCTTCTAGGTGCTCCCTGATAGTCTTATGTACCTTTTGGTAACGTCGCTCATACTCGTTCCCAAGGGCTTCTAGGTGTGCCACGGTCCATCTGTAGTGATCTGAGGATTCTCTGACCCACACGGCGCTAGGGTGATTCTTATGGGTCGGTTTGTAGGCTACCGTAGCCCCGTCTAGCTCATGGTGCGCCGTTGAGAGCAATTGAGCAGTCTCTAGTATCATTTTAACCACATGTTTGTCACATTGCATCTTAGCAGCTTCTACAGGGCTTCTGCTTAGGTAGAATATGTTCACAACTTAGGCTCCTTAGGCTACTTAAGTAGTAACCTTAGTTATATAATAAATTAGTTAAACATAGAATACTAAGGATTCTTAGGATACTTAGAATTCTATGTATTCTAAGATTCCTTAGTATTACTTAAGTTAGTATATCATATATTTTGTTTTCGTCAAAGGGTATTTCATCGGTAATATTACCACAATCATCCTCTAGGGTGCCTATTGACACGTTGAGACAATAGGAGCAGAGGTCAAAGTATTCACCCGATGCATCTTTTTTTACCGTCTCGTAATCTTCTAGTAGTACGTCGCAAGCTTTACATTTCATCTTATTTAGTCTCCAATGGTGGCCTTAGGTGGCCCTGAGAGGCCCTGTATGGCCTCCTGTTAGCTTTTAGGTACCTTAGGGGTCCTAGGGTACCTTAAGGGGTCTTAAGAGGCCTTAGGAGGCCTCTGGTGTGCTCAAGGTTATTTGTTGTATGGTGGTTGTAGTCTCTAATTTTACCAGTCTAGCGTCTATACTAGGGTAATATGCTTTATGTAACTCTAGCTCAGAGATGCCCTGATCTTCAGTGAGTGACTGCGTACCTTCAGCGGTGCGCCATCGGTTATCCTCTATATCGAACCATTGTACAGCGTAAGTTATCTTAGTCATATTTAGTTTTCCTTAGGTTTTCTTATTAGTGTTTAAAAGTACCGGGGACTGTTATAACAACGTCCAATAAATCCCCTGTATTCTCTAACATAATTAGTCTAGCCCATGTATGCGGAAAACAAGATAAATATTTATCTAACTCGGAGACACCGTAAGACAGTTTGTTTCCTACGTGTCCTTCGTCGTGCCATTGGTTCCCATCAAAGGACTGTATAGCGTACGTCACATCTTCCATCTTAGTTTTCCTTAGGTTGTGTTAAGTGTACTAACGTGACCAAGGGGCCATGGTTAGCAGGATTCCAGAGAATACTATAATCCATATAGTTGTGTCAAGTGTTAACATACAAAAACCTCCGGATGATCCACACAGGCTAATAAGACTGCATCCGTAGAGCCTAAGTATTCGCCTCCTGTTTGTTTGTAGGTAAACGTGGGGCCTATGTAGGGATTATAGGTGATCATATCATCATTCGAGCAGGGGCGCGGCATAGGTGACCCTTCGGGTAACAAGGTGCCCACTAGTCCTGCGTGTACGTTCTTCTTACGTTCTCTTAAGACTCTCTCACGGCCCTTCTGAGACACCTTAGGTGTAACCCCCTGTAGGTGTACAAACTCTGCTCTATCTATCACTAGGCCCTTCTTAGGCCCCTCTAAGGCCTTAATAGACCAAAGTTTACGGTGTAGGTTCCAATAGACAAATACTTTCATAATTAGGCCCTCTTAGGCTGTCAAGCGTAGAAATTCTAGGGTTAGCAGGGCGATACCGTAGGAAAACATAACTCCTAACACCAGCCCCAACAGTGCACCACCTATCATCATAATATTGTTTAACATAACTTAGCCCCCTTAGGCTACGTCAAGTGTTTTTATTAAGTTATTCTGATTTTTAACCATAGACTTACCGTGTCCAATGTAGGTTACCACAGAAACACCCTTGTCCCAACACGCGCGACACTTGTCACACTTACCACCTCTGGTGTAAGCCTCGCAAACAAAAGACCCCTTAGGTGCATCTTCTAGGGTTGCAATGGTGCTCGTGTTAGGGCCTTCGATAGTTTCTCCCATGATACTATCTGAGGATAACCTAAGTACCACGTTTGGCAAGCTCTGTAGCCTCTGGAGTACTAACGTAAACTTAGTAAACTTATGCATCCTTGTTGGTATCCAATGTTTAACCCATGGCGTCGCTTCGCACACCTCTAGAATCTTCCTAGCGAGTCTTACGTCGTAAATGTCACCCGAATCGAACCACCTAAAGTATCTATCGTTGTCTAACTCTTGGATCATATCAGATACCCAAGTATCACGTTTCCAATCTTCTCTATTGTGCACCCTAGGAGCCTTGACGTTAGGGAACCTATAGTTACCCGAGGTTGCATAACAACCTTTGCAAGCGTCTACAAGCTCTCCTGTGGCATCTCTGGAAGCTGGACAGGTATCTAAGGCCTGTAAGGACCACGACCGACAGGGCATTTTAGAGGCTTTTGATAACTTTAGCATAACTTAGGTTCCTACTTAGGTTGTCTTAGGTTGCCTAAGCTACTCTAAGGTAGCCTAGGCTGTCAAATGTTTTTTTTTTGCTTTATACTTTATTATGGTGGTGGATAGTGACAATACCACTTTTATGTATAGCCACCGTTTTGTTACCTCCCGACCATTTAAAGTATAACTCACCGTTGAGCTTACTACGGGTCAAAACATCGGACCCCTCTAACTCACCGTCTTCCTTTAGTTTGGTGTATGCCTTCCGTTGAGCTTCTGTAGTTTGCATAACTTAGGTTCCTACTTAGGTTGTCTTAGGTTGCCCCTATGGCTTCCCTTAGTTGATGTAACCATTATACCTCAGTTGGCCCAAGATGCAACCCCTTTGAGATGTTAATATTACCAAACTCTTTTAGTTGACATAGGCTCCTTGGATGTGCTATTCGCGTGTGCGCGTGTGTATAAAGGCACAACGTGGGTACACCATTGGGCTACCGATGTCAACCCTTGACAACCTAAGGTGTCTGTAGTACCCCTCAGTACCCCTCAGAAGGTCCTACTTAGGCCCTCACTTGTCACCTTTTGTCAACGTAATTAATACCACAACTTTAGGTTGCACCTTGGGTGCGCCTCGTGTAGGCCTTAGGCTCCTTTGGCTAACACGAATAGCAACCCATGTCAACGTAAATATTACCACACCTTAAGCTTGACATAGGTTGCCCCTTGTGTTACCCCTTGGATCCTTGGCTAACACAAGTAGCTTGGCTTGTCAACGTGAATAGTACCAATGTTTTCTCTTGACATCTCGGGTCAGCCATGGTACCATTGGGATCCCGAGGCTATTTCGACACGGGGGGCCGGAGTTGCGTCTTGATTACTATAGTTGTACCTCCTTAGGCTCAAAATAGGGAACTTTAGGAAACTAAAGGAGTAAAATTAGGTAAAACTTAAGTAAACTAGGTGTAGTGTTACCTAATGTAACCCCTTGGTATACCTAAAGTTTACCAAAAGTACACCTTAGGGCACCTTAGGGGCTAAAAGGCCACCAAAGGAGACCTAAGAATCCTTAGTAGTGTGATTATTACCAAAGAAATACCTTGACATTTACTCTAAAATATGTTATAATATATAGTATATTCTAAGAGACACTTTAGAGGGACTTCGCGCCACCTAAGTTACCCTTAGTTGCACCTTAGTTGAATACTTTAATGAATAATTTAAAGAATACAACAAAGGCCACCTTAGGAGGTAACTAAATAGGTTTACCAAGATCCCCTCTAAGGTTACCCCTTTAGGAACTAGGGAATCCAAAGGGTACTTAGACTATAGGGGACTCAGGTAAAACATAAGGCAGCATAGGCATCCAGAGGAGAACTTATGTCTACAGAAGAACCCAGTATTCCTAAGAAGCGTGGGAGGCCCCCTAAGGCCACCACAGACCTTAAGAAGGCAGGTAACAGAGGTAAGGTTGGTAGGCCTAAGGGTGACGCTGGTATAATCAATGAATACAAAGCTAGGATGCTCAGTAGTCCTAAGTCTAAGAAGGTACTAGAGGCTATCTTTGATGCAGCCTTAGACGATGACCATAAGAACCAAGGGGCTGCGTGGAAGCTAATAATGGATCGTATAGCCCCCACAGCGGCCTTTGAGAAGGATGTAATCAAGGATGCTGGTAGGAGTGCTATACAGATAAACATCACAGGCGTTGGAGCTACCGAAGTTTCATCAGGTGACGTTATTGACGGAGATTCCGGTGAAGTACTTTAAGATCGAAGAGTTCGACTGTCAAGAGACGGGGGAAAACGAGATGTCCCCAGTCTTCTTAGAAGTCCTAGATGACCTGAGGGACTTATGTGGTTTCCCCTTTGTCATCACGAGTGGCTACAGAAGCCCTAAGCACTCCATAGAGGCTTCTAAGTCTTCTCCGGGAACTCATGCCCGAGGTGTAGCGAGTGACATCAAGGTATCCTCTGGATCACAGAAGCACACCTTGGTTAGACACGCGATGGCCCTAGGGTTCAGTGGTATAGGCGTGGCTGATACATTTGTGCACGTAGACCTCCGAGAAACTACGCCTGTTATGTGGACATACTGATATGTTATATACGAAGAATGTAAACTTAACAGACGCTTCTACGCAAACTATTGTGACTATTCCTAGTGGCTACGTTGCCCACTGGACAATGGCGTTTGTTTCTAATCTGCACAACTCTACTAACGACATTACGCTGTTTGTAGACAAAAATCCAGACCCTGACATCTACATACTAAACGGAACTAACGTGTCTTCTAAAGAGTATCTGCTTATTGACGGCAATGCTGTGTTTGTGTTACAGCCCGGAGATGTCATCAAGGCAGCAGCAGGAGGTTCAGGAAACATGGAAGTCGTAGTCACCTTTGATCTACTAGAAGCTCCGGCAACTTTTGTTAACTTTAACGGCGGATAAAACAAGGAAACTTAGATGTCTTTTGTTGTCATAGGTGCCGACTGGTGCCACGGATGCAAGGCAGTACGTAAGAAGTTAACATCGGTAAACATGGACTATGATTATGTCCAGATACCTCCGGGGAAGCAGGGGTGGGACTTTGTAGAGAAGGTTACAGGTCGTAGAGCAGTACCAGCGGTCCTCTATAAGTTCAAGGATCTAAAGGAGTTTTATAGCTCCATAGAGGGCCTAGGGCTTCCTGAGAGGGAACTAACGGAAGATGAGATAGACGACATAGATGACTGACCTTAACGTAGAGTTACTACCGTGGCAAACCAAGGTATTTGAGGATCCTACGAGATTCAAGGTAGTCGCTGCTGGCCGAAGAACAGGGAAGTCTAGGTTAGCTGCATGGCTGCTAATCATTAATGCCCTACAGTCAGACAGGGGCCATGTCTTCTACGTAGCTCCTACGCAAGGACAAGCTAGGGACATTATGTGGCAAACCCTACTAGAGTTAGGCCACAATGTTATCACAGGGTCACACATTAACAACCTACAACTTAAGTTAGTCAATGGAGCCACGATTACGCTTAAGGGAGCAGATAGACCAGAGACTATGCGTGGTGTAAGCCTAAAGTTCCTAGTGATGGACGAATACGCAGATATGAAGCCTGATGTTTGGGAGCAGGTCTTACGTCCAGCATTGGCTGACCAGAAGGGACACGCGATGTTCATAGGGACACCTATGGGTCGTAATCACTTCTATGAACTCTATAAGTATGCGGAGATGGGTGATGATGAGACTTACTCAGGGTGGCACTTCACAAGCTACGATAACCCATTACTCGACCCTGATGAAATTAACGTCGCCAAGAAGTCCATGTCTTCTTACGCCTTTCGTCAGGAGTTCATGGCGTCCTTTGAGGCTGTTGGCTCAGAGATGTTTAAGGAAGACTGGGTACACTACGGAGAGTCCCCGGAAGCAGGAGACTACTACATAGCCATTGACCTCGCAGGCTTTGAGGAAGTAGGTAAGAAGAGAACTAAGAGTTCTAAGTTAGATGAGACTGCAATCTCAGTAGTCAAGGTTGGTGACGACGGTGACTGGTTTGTAGACAACATTATATACGGTAGGTGGACCTTAGATGAAACTGCTATGAAGATATTCCAAGCAGTCAGAGACTACCAGCCTATCTCAGTAGGTATCGAGAGGGGCATAGCAAAGCAAGCAGTAATGAGTCCTCTCATGGATCTCCAGAGGAAGCACGGGAAGTACTTTAGGGTAGAAGAGTTAACCCACGGTAATAAGAAGAAAACAGACCGTATTATGTGGGCGTTGCAAGGGCGCTTTGAGAACGGTGTAATAAGCTTGAACAAGGGGGAGTGGAACGCTAGATTCCTAGATCAACTCTTCCAGTTCCCGGATCCACTGACACACGATGACTTAGTGGACTCTTTGGCTTACATAGATCAATTAGCGACCATCCCTTATGGGATACATGAGTTCGTAGAAGACGAGCTTGAAATCTTAGATATTGTAGCGGGATACTAATTATGAAAGATGACTTATACAGCCCTGACCCTATCCTAGCCCAAGAGTCATTGGAAGATTGGGTAATGACAAAGTGCGAAGACTGGCGAGACAATTACCAGAGTAACTACGAAGAGAAGTTTGATGAGTACTATAGACTTTGGCGTGGCATTTGGGATCCTGCGGATACCGAGAGGAAGTCAGAACGCTCACGGATAATTAGTCCTGCGTTACAGCAGGCCGTAGAATCTAATGTTGCTGAGATGGAAGAAGCTACCTTTGGTCGAGGGAAGTGGTTTGACATTTCAGACGATGTTAACGACAAAGATTCTGAGGACGTTCAGTACCTAAGGAACAAGCTCACCGAAGACTTTGAGAATACTAAGGTACGTAAAGCTGTCGCAGAATGCTTAATTAACGCAGCAGTCTTTGGTACAGGGGTGGGTGAGATAGTCCTAGAGGAAATCAAGGAAATGGCCCCGGCTACTGAGCCTATGATGGATGGTCAACTACAGGCCGTAGGTGTAAACATTACAGACAGGGTAGTTGTTAAGTTAAAGCCTGTGATGCCTCAGAACTTCCTTATTGACCCTATAGCCACATCCATTGATGACGCCATGGGCGTAGCCATTGATGAGTTTGTAAGTCCTCACCTAGTGGAACAACTACAGGAGCAAGGCGTCTACAGGGACGTATACGTAGGCACAGCAGCCTCAGATACTAACTTAGAGCCTGACCAAGACATCTCTGTATACAGTGATGACAAGGTGCGTCTAACGAAGTACTACGGATTAGTACCTAAGCACATGCTTGAGGATGCCTTAGATGATGAAGATGAAGACTTAGGAACCTCTGACGACTCTAGCAGTTACGTAGAGGCTATCGTTGTTATAGCCAACGGCGGTGTTCTCCTGAAGGCCGAGGCTAACCCCTACATGATGCAAGACAGGCCTATAGTAGCATTCCCATGGGATGTAGTGCCTTCTATGTTCTGGGGGCGTGGTGTTTGTGAGAAGGGCTACAACAGCCAAAAGGCCTTGGATACTGAGCTTAGGGCTAGAATAGATGCCTTGAGTCTCACGATACATCCTATGTTAGCCATTGATGCCACTAAGTTCCCACGAGGTGCAAAGCCTGAGATACGCCCCGGAAAGACCATCTTAACTAATGGAGATCCCCGTGAAGTCTTACAGCCGTTCAATTTTGGTCAAGTGGGTCAGATCACGTTCGCCCAAGCAGCCTCCTTGCAACAGATGGTACAACAAGCTACTGGAGCAGTTGACTCAGCAGGACTCTCTGGTGCTGTTAACGGTGAAGCTACTGCCGCTGGCATCTCTATGTCTCTTGGCGCTATTATTAAACGTCACAAGCGCACCTTAATTAACTTCCAACAATCCTTCCTAATCCCCTTTGTTAAGAAGGCTGCGTATAGGTACATGCAGTTTGACCCTGAGAACTACCCTGTGAAGGACTATAAGTTCAACGCTACCTCAACCTTAGGTATCATTGCTCGTGAGTATGAGGTTACACAACTTGTGCAACTCCTACAGACTATGAAGCAGGATAGCCCGATATACCCTGTCCTGATTCAAAGTATCATAGATAACATGAACCTAAGTAACAGGGAAGAACTCATAGCCTCTATGCAGAAAGCCCAGCAGCCTAACCCACAGGCTCAACAGGCAGCACAGGCTACACAGCAGGCTCAGTTAGCCTTCCAAGAGTCTCAGACAGCCGCATTAGCTGCACAGGCTGCCGAGTCGCAAGCGAGGGCACAGAAGTACACTGTGGAGGCGCAGTTAGCCCCTCAGGAGCTTGAGATTGAGAAGATTGAGGCTATCACTAGGAATATCAAAGAAGGTGATGCTGACGATAAGGCATTTAAGCAACGCCTTGAGATAGCAAATGTAGCCCTAAAAGAGAAACAAGTTAACAACCAAGGAAACCAACGTAATGCTAATGACACAACAAGACCTAAAGAACCTAATCAACCAAGTCAACGAAGCGTTCAAGGGTCAGTTCAACCGCCTAGGGAAAACAGAGGAGCGCCTAGAGGCCCTAGAGGGCCAAATGTCGGACCTACTCCTCAGGGTACCCAAGGCCCCTCAGAAGGCCCCCAGAGCCTCTAAGAAGGCCTCTAAGGAGACTTAAGCATGGCTAAAGAGAAAGACCCACGTTTGACACGAGCAGGTGTCTCAGGCTACAACAAGCCTAAGAGGACACCTAGTCACCCTACAAAGTCACACGTAGTTGTAGCCAAGGAAGGCGATAAGGTTAAGACCATTAGGTTTGGACAACAGGGAGTCTCTGGTGACAAGAAGCCCACGGCTCGTCAGAAGTCCTTCAAGGCACGACACGCAAAGAATATAGCCAAAGGCAAGATGTCTGCGGCATATTGGTCAGATTTGGAGAAATGGTGATGGCAGGACTCTACGATAACATTCACGCTAAACGTAAGCGTATCAAAGCAGGAAGCAAGGAGAAGATGAGAGCCAAAGGCGCTAAAGGAGCACCAACAGCTAAAAACTTTAAACAAGCAGCTAAAACAGCCAAGAGAGGAAAACGATAATGCCTAAAGTCAACGGTAAGTCCTACCCATACACCAAAGCTGGTAAAGCAGCAGCAAAGAAGGCCAAAGCAGGCTGTAGCTGCTCCAAAGGTAAGAAACGTAAATAATACCAAAGAAAACACTTGACATTTACCTCAGAATATGTTATAATATAACGTAAGATAAACACTTAAAGAATATAGGATGATATGAACCCTGAACTAGAAAGATACTTCAATGTATACTTTGACCTCTTTAACACCGAGGGTTGGGAACAACTCACGGAAGAGTTTGAATCAAATGGTAAGGTGATTAACTCTTTAGAGGCAACCAAAGATACTAACGATATGTATTTTAGGAAGGGACAACTTAATGTTATATCCCATCTAATAAACTTAGAATCCTCTGTAGAGCAAGCTTACGAGGAAGCCAAAGAAGACTTTAGTGATGATTAAAGTATACGATTTTAAGTGTACCAATGGTCACTTGTTTGAAGAATTTGTAGAAGCAGGCACAACAACCAGTAGGTGCGGTTGCGGTGCTAACGCTACAAGGGTCGTCTCTGCCACGCAATGCGTACTAGAAGGTGCCTCTGGGGATTTCCCCGGTAGACACATGAAGTGGGTACGAGAACATGAGCAAGCAGGACGTAAATAAACTCCACAACCGTTAGGCGGAGAAGGTTAATAATATGGCACGAGCACAACTCGTAGACGAGCGTTCGGAAGAAGAAGTTAACGATAGTAACGTAGAGACACTAGAAGCACCAGAGGATCCCATTGAGTCTCCTGAAGAGGAGGTAGCCCAAGAGGAGCCTAGCTTACCAGAGAAGTATCAGAACAAGTCCTTGCAAGAGGTAGTTCAGATGCACCAAGAGGCTGAGAAGCTTCTAGGTAAACAAAGCTCTGAGGTTGGTGAATTACGTGGTGTTGTTGATGACTACATCCAGACACAACTCAAACAACAAGCACCTGTACAACAGCAAGAAGAAGACGACACTGACTTCTTTGTTGACCCACAGGCCGCAGTTAATAGGGCAATTGATAACCACCCTAAGATCCAAGAAGCTAATCAAGTCACTCAGAGGTATCGTAAAGAGACCGCCTTGGCTGAACTCTCTAAGAAGCATCCAGAGATGGACACTATCTTAAAGGACACCAAGTTTGCTGAGTGGATCAAAGGCTCTAAGATCAGGACTCAATTGTTTGTACAAGCAGACCAGCAGTATGATTACGACGCCGCTGATGAACTCTTGTCTCTCTGGAAGGAGAGAGCTTCTGTAGCACAACAGACAGTAGCAGTTGAGAAGCAAGTACGTAAGCAACAAGTTAAGTCTGCAAGTACAGGTAACGCCCGAGGAACAGGCCAGAGTCAACGTAAGAAACAATATCGTCGTGCTGATATTATTAAACTTATGAAGACCGACCCAGATCGTTATGCATCTTTATCCGAAGAGATATTTCAAGCGTACGCCGAGGGTCGTGTTAAGTAGCCTAATCTAAAGGAGATTTATCATGGCGACTCAAACTTATCCCGGTACAGTAGGCGGTGGCTCCATTGTCAATAAGACAGCCGCAGCAACATTCATCCCTGAAATCTGGAGCGACGAAGTAATTGCCGCATACCAGAAGAACCTGAAGATGTCACCTCTTGTAAAGAAGATGTCAATGACAGGTAAGAAGGGCGACAAGATCCATGTCCCTAAGCCTATCCGTGGCGCTGCATCTGCTAAGGTGCAAGATACTGCGGTTAACATTCAGGCGAACGTTGAGCAAGAATTGCAGATTGAAATCAATCGACACTTCGAGTACTCACGTTTCATTGAGGACATCGTAGAAGTACAGGCACTCAACAGCCTGCGACAGTTCTACACAGAAGACGCTGGTTACCAGTTGGCTCTGACGGTTGATACTGACCTGATGAATGCCGGTACTGGCTTCGGTAACGGAACGCTTGACCTTGCTGCTCCTACTGGTGCAGACTGGGTTAACAGCAACAGCTACTACTTTAACGCTTCCGCTGGTTTGGGAACGTTTGCTGCTGGTACTGTAGCTACTGGTGATAACTTCACCGACGAAGGCTTCCGTGAGGCTATCAAGCTTCTCGACGATGCTGACGTACCAATGGAAGATCGTTGCTTGATTATCCCACCTGCTGCTCGTAAGACAGTAATGGGCATTGAGCGTTACGTATCTAGCGACTTCCGTGATGACCGTACTGTTAAGTCTGGTCTGATTGGTAACGTCTACGGTGTTGACATTTACGTTTCTAGTAACTGTCCCACGATTGAGACTAACGTTCGTGGCTGTCTGTTCTTCCACAAGGATGCTATCATCCACGCGGAGCAGATGAATGTACGTTCGCAGACTCAGTACAAGCAAGAGTACTTGTCTACTCTGTACACTGCTGACACCCTCTACGGTGTACAGGTGTATCGTCCAGAAGGCGGTCTAGTACTGGCCGTGTTTGACGAGTAAAACTACTCTGGCCCCTTCGGGGGCCTTTCTTTTATCGTTTTTAGGAGTAGACTATGCCTATTTATAGAGGCACTGGAGGTTCCGCAGATTCGTCTACCGACGCTTATGCCTCCCAGATAGCACAGTACGCACAGACAGCAACAGAGAAGGCAACTGAATCCGAAAACAGTGCAACTGAGTCTGCTAACAGCGCGTCTGCCGCATCCACCAGCGCAACCAATGCAGCCGCTAGTTCAACTAATGCAGCCACTAGCGCAACTGAATCAGCCACTAGTGCGTCTAATGCTGAGAACACTTATGAAAACTTTGACGCAAGATACTTAGGCTCAAAGTCTTCAGACCCTTCTGTTGACAATCAAGGAAACGCTTTAATAACAGGAGCGGTATACTGGAACTCTAATTCTGCTAAACTTAAAGTATACGACGGATCTTCTTGGGTAGTTCAATCAGGAACTGGCACTGTTTCTAGTGTAGGAGGAACCGGAACTGTCAACGGTATTTCCTTATCAGGAACTGTGACTACAGACGGAAACTTAACACTAGGCGGTTCTTTAAGTAGTATTTTAGCTTCTCAGCTTAACTCTCAGAACATCAGCCAGTGGACCAACGATAGTAACTATCTAACAGCTAACCAAACAATTACGTTCACAGGAGCAATAACTGGCTCTGGAACAACTTCTATAGCAACAACACTGTCAACTGTTGACGGAGGAACATACTAATGACTACCATTATTACAAAGAATGGCTCAGGTGCTCCGTCGGCTGGGCAACTGTCACAAGGCGAACTTGCAGTAGACCTGACAAACAAAGAACTATACAGTAAAGATTCAGGAAATAATGTAGTAAAGATAGGTGCAGTAACTAGCGGAGGATCAACAGGAACTTTTACTGATTTGACAGCCACTAATAGTCTTTCGGTTACTGGCGACACAACAGCTACAGGCGACTTGGATATAACAGGCGACGTAGATATTACTGGTGAGCTTATTGCTCAGTCATACAACGAGACTTTTGCAGCCGTTACTAGCTCAAGCAACGCTACAACTGTCAACTGTGAAGCTGGTAATGTCTTTAGCCACACACTAACTGAAGCCACTACATTTACATTCAGCAACCCGCCTGCTTCTGGTACCGCCTTTGGTTTTACCCTTAAGGTTGTACAGGATTCTTCTGCTAGTGGCTTTGCTGTTACATGGCCTTCTGCCGTTGACTGGGCTGCTGCCACAGCACCTACGTTGACAGCAACAGCTAGTGCGGTGGATGTGTTTGTATTCTTTACCCACAACGGTGGAACTACTTGGTACGGGTTTACGGCAGGGCAGGCTCTAGCATGAGCGTAACTAAAAAGTTACTAGAGGCCAGCGGTGGCGGTGGTGAGGGCGCGTATGTAGATGATGTGTTCTCTACCTACGTGTGGGAAGGTGATGGCACAGACCGAGACATCGTTAACGGCATTGACCTAGACGACAAGGGCGGTCTGGTTTGGTTCAAGAACAGAGAGGATAGTAGAAATCACGCGTTGTTTGATACTGAAACCGACCCTACTGGTCAGTATTATTTGATATCAAATTCTTCAGCTGCTACACAGAATACGGGAGCGTCTCAACTTACCTATAATTCTGACGGCTTTACGATAGCTAACGGAAATAGTTGGAATGCCAACGGCAAAAAAATGGCCTCATGGACATTCGCAAAGCAAGGAGGCTTCTTTGATGTCGTGACGTACACAGGTAACAGTGTAGCTGGGCGCGAGATACCTCATGGCCTTCGCAGTGTGCCGGGGATGATGATTGTTAAGCGTACCGACAACAACGCTAACTGGAGGGTGTACCACACTTCTCTAGGCGCTGATTATTGGCTTCAGTTAAATGAGACCAGCGATAAGACTGGGCCTTCCGCTGCTATATGGAATAGCACTGAGCCTACCAGCACGTCATTTACTGTGGGAAGCAGTAGCACTATCAACGGGTCAGGTCAAGAATACGTCGCCTACCTATTCGCCCACGACGCCCAAGAGTTCGGCCCTGACGGTGACGAGAGCATCATCAAGTGTGGGAGCTACGAAGGAAATGGCAGCACCAACGGCCCTGAGATAGACCTTGGCTGGGAGCCTCAGTGGTTGCTAATTAAAGACGCAGACGGGGCTAACAACTGGATTGTGCAAGACGTAATGCGAGGCATTGCAACTGACGGAAACGACCCTTACTTGCAGCCTAACAACAGTGACGCTGAATCTGGAAACTTCGACAGCGTAGACGTTAACGCTACTGGCTTTAAGATCAAGACCTCTGCGGGAATGTTTAACGATTCGGGCAAGACTCATATTTACATGGCAATCCGCAGGCCGAATAAGCCAGCAGAGGAGTTTGAGCCAGATGAGTTGTTTGCTGTAGCAGCGGCTGACTCGCAAGGGAGCTACCCTAACTGGACTGCTGGGTTCCCTATAGACATGTCTTGGTACAACAGTTATCAAAGTAGCGGACGTAATTACTTATACTCCAGACTTACCGGAGACAAGTATTTACAGACTCAATATAACTCCGCAGAAGCGAGTGGTAGCAGTACTAAGTGGGATTACCAAGACGGATACGGCGAGTGGAGTAGTGTAAACCCAACTTGGATGGCATGGATGTTCAAACGCGCTCCCGGCTTCTTCGATGTGGTGGCTCAAGACGGAACCTCCGATCAGGTGTTTGATCATAGTCTTGGTGTGCCTCCAGAATTCATAATGCTTAAGTCGAGAAGCAACACACAAGCGTGGGCTGTCTACGCAGAACCTTTCGGTGACGGGACATTATACCTTAGTAGTTCTGCGCCCAATCCGGCACAGAATGGGTGGCGAGCAACTAACACTACATTCACAGTAGCAGGCGGTCTTATAAGCCCCAACCAGCCTTACATAGCCTACCTATGGGCATCAGTCCCCGGCATCTGTGACATCGGTAGTTACACAGGCACAGGCAATGACCTGAACGTAGACTGTGGTTTCACTAACGGTGCTAGGTTTGTACTCATAAAGCGTACAGACGGATCAGGAGACTGGTACTACTGGGATACGCTACGAGGTATTGTTACTGGTAATGATCCCTACCTGCTGTTGAACTCTACTGATGCACAGGTCACGAACACAGACTACATCGACCCGTTGGCTAGTGGCTTTACCGTTACGTCATCAGCACCCAATGCGTTAAACGCTTCAGGTGGCGAATACATCTACATGGCAATTGCTTAAGGAGTAACAATGAAATATAGGAACAAGACAGACGGCTCCTTAACGACCAAGAGCCAACTAATAGCAGCCAACCCCAACACTAGCCTACCTAAAGTGTGGACAGCAGAGACGCTGGACTTCCTTGATGTAGACCCAGTGTTGGTTAGCCCTAAGCCCACTCTAGGAGACTATGAAGTAGCTGTAGCAGCACCTCCTGAGTTTGTCGAGGGTAACTGGGTAGAGGCTTGGACTGTTCAGCCTATGTTCGTAGAGTACACGGACGACACCAAAGGCACTGTATCGGTTGAGATGCAGATAGCTGAATACGATGCTAACAAGTTAGCTAAGGCACGAGAAGGCATGGTTGTATCTATGCGTCAGTGTCGTTTAGCGTTGCTTGCTGACGGCACTCTCGATAACGTAGACGTAGCAATCGCTTCTTTGCCTGAGCCTGACAAATCAGCAGCACAGGTTGAGTGGGAATACGCAGCCACAGTTCAACGTACTTCACCGTTTGTAGCTTCTTTGGGCGCAGCGATAGGCTACGATGATGTCAAGATGGATGATTTATTTGAAGCCGCTGCTGACCTGTAATTAAAAGTAGAACTTTATGAGGGCTTAAAATGAAAGCTATTGTTTATTCTTTATTGTTTCTTAGTTTTAACACAGTCGCACAAACCATCATTATGTATGCCGATGGATCTACGTACACTGTGTCTCCAGAGGAAGACGTATATGTATCTTCAGCCCCTCTGTATCGCTCTGTGAGCATCGTTGGCGCACAACCTAACAAGAACCGTGACTACGTAGCACCGCCCGTCACAGGCGATGAGGTGTGCTGGGAGTGGGCAGGCGTTGCAGCACCTATAGGCTACAGCACTGAGGCTTGTTATGTAGAAGAAGAAGTTGTAGAAGAAGAAGTAGAAGAATGCAATCCAGATAGCCTGTCATTCGGCGGCTGTTAACCATGAAGTACCTGCTGTTTATTTTGCTTGCAGGTTGCTCTGGCACATTGACTGAAACTAGGTCAGTGTGTCTTGGCCTATGCGTAGAAACTACATTGGAAACTGAGACTGTGAGCAAAGAGGTGCATAGTGAACGTAGACGAACGTAGAATTGAACGCATGGAAAACACTCTCGACAAAGTATGCGAAGCTGTTAGCCAGATCGCAGTAGTCGATGAGCGTTTGCTGTCTTTGTTGTCTAGAATGGAACGTTTTGAGAAACGCCTCGATGAACAAGAAGATAAAGTCATTGAGCTTTCTGAGGACGTTATCATAAACTCTAAGCTAGTCAAGACTAGTGAACGTTTCTTTTGGGTAGGCGTCAGTGCTCTGTCGTCTTTCATTGTTTACATGGTGCGCTAATGCTTGATCTTTTGATAGGCCCAGTTACATCCCTGCTTGATAAGTTCATCCCAGACTCAGATGAAAGGAATAGGCTTGCCCATGAAATATCTACAATGGCTGAGAGACACGCTCAAGAGTTGGCTAAAGCCCAGATTGAAGTTAACAAAGAAGAAGCTAAAAGCACTTCTCTCTTCGTGTCTGGGTGGCGTCCAGCGGTTGGGTGGGTTTGTGTCAGCGGAATGGCATTTAATTTTATCTGCGTTCCTCTTGGGAATTTTACCCTTACTATATCTGGTGTGGATCTCTTTCTCCCGTCCTTGGATTTAAGCGAGATGCTTCCGGTGCTTATGGGTATGTTGGGCTTAGGAGCCATGCGTTCCTTTGAGAAGTCCAAAGGCGTGGCGAGGGTTAAGTAATGTCTTTCTCTGGCCCTCAAGATCACTACATTACAAAAGATACTTTTATAGAAGCCTATAGTGATAATGTACGGCTTGGGACGTTAGCGTGGGAGTCATTCTTAGGAAGCCTCAGTAATGACCCAAACAGCGGTTACTATGGAACGTCCTTTGACCGCCCTAGTATATCAGGCACTCCCGGATACATTGTAAACTACCTGTTTGCTAGTGGTCTCATCGACGGGCCTATTCTGGATCAAATAATAGCAAACAACGGTGGTGACCCTAATGGGTACTACGCAGGTATAATTAACTCTAACCCGGTTACCCAAAGGTATTATACTTGGCACACTACCAAACAGGATATCGTTAATACGTGCGAAGAGAGCGGCTGTGCAGATCCGGGTGATCAGGCTTGGTACGATAGGTGGAAAGCCTCTGGTGAGCCTACTACTCAAGACGACATGTGGTCTGAACAACAGTATGATGAGTGGTTATCTAGTCCTGCGAACACCCTAATACCCGGAGTAGACGACAAAGGTAACAAGAACTCTAGCTGGGAAGAAATACGAAATGGTTTAATACAAGAGGGTTACGACCCTGAGCTTGTGGATGATTTAATCGACGGTAAAATGGGTAAAGATGGTGTTTTCCACCCCGGCGTTAAATGGGACACCACTACGGAAGGTGCTGCTCTTTTAGAAAACATACTAGAGAACGTCACGGGAAAGAACTGGGACATTCTTGAGTTACCTACTGAAAGTGCTCAAACCTATAGCATAGATACAGACGGTGATGGTGTTTATGACACTGTAGTTATTCGACGAGGCGACGGTGGATATGAACAAGTTTATGGTGCTGACGTAGATCCTAATGACCCTACCATTATCGGTCAGATAAAAGATTTACAGAGAAACGTGGATATATATGAGGATTCTGTAAACTCAGAAGGCTGGGACGAACTAGAGGACTGGGAGAAGAACGCCGTACTTAGAGAAAACGGCTATGACTACAACAGGGACGGTTGGTTTGGTGACGGGCCTGACGACTATACAGAGTTTGGCCTATGTAGCGATAACTACACTGTTAAGAAGGATTCTGACGGAAGTAACTGTGATGACTTCTTAACAGATGAAGAGAAGCTTGTGCGTGACTACGGCCAAGAGGCTGTAGATAAAGCTAAAGAAATATACAACGGTATTGAAGACTGGGTAGAGGGAGCTATAGAAGATCCCTTAGGCGCTGTTAAAGGCATTTTAGATACTGTATACTCAGGGATGCCTGAGGAGTGTAAAGAGAGCAACACAAATAAGCCTGATGACTGGTGGAAGGATTGTACTAACTTAAGTGTCCTTGGGCAGATACCCGGATTACCCATACCTCTACCACCCGGTACTATTGATGTAAACACAACTGTACGCGACTTAGAGAATGCTGCTATAGAAGCAGGGAAGACCTTAGAAGACATATTTAACCCTACCTGTACAGGGACTCCAGCAGAGATTGAGGAGTGTGAGAACAGGACAATTAGTGACATCATTGGCGACTGGGCCTCTGATATTTGGGATAGCATTAAGGATGCTTGGGAAGACTTAGAGGATAAGACTGAACAGGGACTCCTAAACATC
>Ga0208298_1000401_pt1 | contig 19097 bp, 15 predicted proteins | sample 14BtaG_FD_184088 | JGI IMG/M metagenome (GOLD analysis project Ga0208298, IMG submission 184088) | Marine viral communities from the Subarctic Pacific Ocean - 14B_ETSP_OMZ_AT15311_CsCl metaG (SPAdes) (version 2) | ecosystem: Environmental > Aquatic > Marine > Oceanic | place: Pacific Ocean... | reverse complement strand
AAGATAAGTTTTTCTTATTTACTTTTTCTATTTGTTTTAATCTATCTATTGTTGTAATGTCTATTATTTTATATAAATCAGACGGGATAGGCAGTGCGCCGGACGATAAAGTTGAATTTTGAACTTTATAAAATGGATCTATTTTTTCTTCTATTTTCTGGGGTATATTTCCATATTGCTCAACGCCTCTACCAGAATTGTGTTTTACAACAAATCTATTATAATCGTAAAAATGTTGGTCTAGTATATCAAGTTGAACCTGAGCACTTATTTTATTAAATTCTTCAGGTGTTAAAAAACCTCTCGATTCTTTATTTAATATTGATAATACTGTTTTGTATACTTTATCAACTGATATTGCCATATTTTTTTTATTTTAAGAAAAATTAGTAAATACTAATCTTGACTTAGCTTTTTCTAATTTATCAGTTTTTTCTATTAATAATCTTTGCAATGTATTAATATTCGTGTTTTCCCTATTGCCTAATATCGCATAAACCATACAAGCATACATAGCTTCTTCCGCTAATTTAGGGATTGCGGCTGTTTCATCTGTGGTAAGGGCATTTGATAGGTAATCAAACAATAATGCGTCACCCGTGTCCCCTGCGTTAAACTTTACAGTTTTAGCTGTATAATCCACATAGTATGTTCCCTGTGCAGGTGAAGCCGCTGATGTCTCTGCGAATTCACTACCGTCAACTGTAACTTTTATTATAGCCACTAAATCTGCTGGGAAGTTATATATATACGGGTTACCGGGCACGACAGTTGTATCTGTCATCTGACTTTTTAAAGTTTCATAAGCAAACTCTTGTAAGCATCGTCTAGCGTGAAACACTATTTCTGTTCTTTTTGTATCGGGTATTATTTTACCAGGACCAGTATATGATATTATAAAGTTATTTACAATGTCATTTATTGTTATGAAAGCGTTGCTTAAGTTTGCCATTATTTATTATTTTTTATTGTCTACTATTATTTGTTGCTCTTTTTGTGCTGCTATAGATAATGCTAATTGATCCTTAGTCATAACACCAGCGTAGCCTAATATTTTATTTATTAGTAAAGGCTGATCAGATTTATGTATTTCAAAATCTACAGACTTTGAAGAATCATAAATATAATTACCCAAATTTGGCTCTATATCAAATCCCCATTTTGGATTAGATGGAAAAGTTAAGAAATTAACTCGTGGTGTTCCTGTTAATCCAGCTGGGTAAAATGTTATAGTTCCATCTTCATAAGTATAAACCGGGTAATGTGCTGTGGGTGCTGTCAACGGAGATGTATTAACGGTGTAAACATCTTGCTGTTGTATTCTTTGCGCTTCTCTTGAAACCCCTCCAACGGTAAAAATAACAGATCCTAGTTCATTAACTGCAGCAAGTTGAGTTTTACTCACAGTTGTCAAACCATTAACTATAGTCGTGGTTTTTAACGCACTTCTTTTAAATATCTGAATTTTTTCGTCTAGCAAAGACATTCTGTCTGCATAAGCTAATGAAGTTTGAGGCATTCTCAATAATTGATTTAAATCATCAAAATACTGAGTGTAAATTTCTTGTTGTGCTTGAGCAGCGAGTTTGTCAAATTCGACTGGTGTGAGCACGCCTCTTTTTTCTTGTTGTAAAACAACTAACACCGCTTTGTAAACTGAGTTTATATTTATTGCCATAATTTTTATTTATAATGATTAAGCCGCATATAGCGGCCCAACCACTATTTACTTTATTTTAACTTTTTTTCAACTGTTTGATAAACTTCAATACCTTCGTCGGTTTTAAAGTATGCTGCTAATGCTGAATACGGGTTTTCGTCAAAGGGAACTGTTATAAGTTTTCTATCATTAGATTTCCACTTAAATGTTCTTTGATCACTTGATAATGAAATAATACCATTTTCAACAGCTTTTATACCGACGTTTCTAATATTAATGTTTTCATCATTTGCTAATTCTAAGAACAATTCTGGATTACTTCTTGCAAATAGTAATAAATCTCTTTTAAGTTCCTTAGAAGTCATCCTAGATACCTTATCACCAAGCTCTGTTCTTAATATTGCTTCAGCTTGATCTATATCTATACCTTGCGCGGTAGTTAATGCTTCTATTTCGTATTCAATAGCGTCTAAATCATCTTCAGCTTCTTTAACCGGATTGTATTCATAAAATTTTCTATTTAGATCCGGGTGTAATGCTAAAAATTTTTGTAATGTTTGTTTTTCTTTTGGAACAAATAATTTTCCATCTCTAAAAACAATTCTTGATAATCTTTCAGGACCTTTCATTTCGTCAACAAATATTGTTTTTTGATTTTCACAATACTTAATCTCTCTTTCATATCCCTTTTCTTCGTCAAACCACAACATGCCTCTTGTTTTTAGCATAAGAGCAATTGGTGATTCATTTGTAGATAACTGATATAGTTTATCTTTTATTTCCCATTTGGGCGCAACTTTAGTTGCTTTTTCTTTAATTTTTGCCATGATATAATATAATATAATTAATAAGAGTAATGATTACCCCCGTCAGAACAACGAGGGTAAAAATTACATTAAAATTTACGAGTCAAATCTCATAAAGTTGTTTGCAGCTTGCACCACTAAACATCTTTCTGATAGATAGTGAATCTCCATCTTGTCATCACCGATTGTCTGCGCTCCGCCGACTGAACCAGTTACCCAAGATTTTAATTTTCTATCATCAGCTTGAGAAGCTCTGTAACGTACGTGTAAGAACGGTCTTCTTACATTACTTCCTAAGTTTTGATCATATACTGAAGATGTTCCAGCAGGAATTAAAAGTCCTTTTAATCCGCCTACTGAACCTCTTGTTGACTTGTCATTTAAGTATTTCCAGTCAGTTTTGTAGAAGTCATAAGAACCTCTTCTAAAACCAGAAAATCCTAAATTTAATGCCATATCTTCAGAGTTGTTAAATACTCCAAAACCAAGACCTCCAGAAATATTTGGATTTAAACCAGCAAGTAAGTCATCGATAACTAAGTTAGCGTCTCTATCTAAGAAAAGCATGTTTTCTTCAATAGCTCCTTGTTTGTCTAATTCCTTTAATACATCGTCAAATTCAGATAATACTGCTCCTGAGTCAAATTGGTTAGTAGCAACGATTCCTCTTTCGCCAATAGCTGAAAGTAATCCTTGAGAACCATCAACACCTACTTCAGATGCGCTGTCAGCTTTTTCAGATTCAATTGCAATCATTTCTAAATAGTCATCAAATCTTGCTTTTGTATCAGCAGAAGATTTTAAGTACCATAAGTATCCAGACTCACCGCCTTCACCACTTACTTGTACCCACCCGATTTGAGCAGTGTCAGATCCATTGATTTCAAAGTGATCTTTGATAATCATTGGCTTGTTAGTGAAAGTTTTAAAACCTGGCTCTATTGAGTCAGTCATACTAGCAGTTCCTTTTGAAAATTCAGAACCGTATACGAAAAACTTAATAGCTACAGCAGTGTCTCCAGCAACTAAAACGTCTAAATCATCAAAATTTTGACCTCCGTAAGGCTTCAATTTCAATGTGTTAGTAGCAGTTTCAACGCCTTCAGTACATAAAGCTTTTACAACAACTGCTCCAGCAGATCCTGTAATCTCAGCAACTACAGTAGCTCCTTTTCTTACAGCGTGGGCTTCAGTAGCTCCGCTATCAATTCCAGTTATTGAAGTTACAACACCGTCTGTACAGTTAATAGTACCGTTGTAAGATAAGTGTAGTCTACCTTGCTCAGACCAAATTACTTGATCAGATGACATTGGCATTTCTGCACTAATTTGTGAAAGGAATCCAGAAATAGTTCTGTTCCCGTATCTCTGTACTTCACTTTCGTAAAGCTCAGGAAGATATTGTTTAGCCCATCCGTCATTTTGAATGTCTAAGTAAGATCCCGCAGTCGTCATTTTTGACGCTGATGGAGTTAAAATACTGCCAGCTAATGGGCCAGCAAATGAATTGTTATTCGCCATTTTAATTTTTTTTTGTTAATTAATAATTCTTAAGTTTAAATTTTAGCTTAGAATTATCGTCCCCTGAAATAGCTTTTACTTTAATGCCTCCGGCTTCAACATATCCACTAGATGTTTTTCTAGGATCCATGCTAATGTTTTTAGCTTCTGCACTTAATTGCTTAATTGCATCAGCTTTACCTTGTTCATAAAAATGGTTGGCTATTTTATCGGGATTTGAAGCGGCAAATAAAGCTTTATGGTAACCTCCAGCGTCTTGTAACATTTTATTGTCACCAACATATTTATTGAAAACATTCAATAAATCACTTTGAGTTTCTTTTACTTTATTTACATCTTTAACATTAAACCTGTATTTTTTGTCCCCTACCTCGAAATTAAAACCTTTAAATTCTTGATTAAAAACTTTATTAGTTTGTTGTTGAAAATGTTGTGTTTGCTGCTTTAATAATTCGTCAGCCGATTGTTGCTCTTTATTGTATCTGTCGAAAAAATCAATAGCTTTTTGCTGTTCAGGAGCTAACCTAGAGCCCAACTTGACCTCTTTGTAATATTTCTCCTTAGTTTCATTTAAAAACTTATTGGCATTTGCGACTTCCTCTTTGAGAGCAAGTTTTTTTCTTTTAATATCTCTTTCCTCATCAACTTCTTCGTCAAATGAAAATTTATCGTCTAATAAAAACGACACTTCATCATAACTTAAATGAGGTTTTGTTTGCTTGTAGTATTCTCTTAATAGAGTAGCTTCATCCACATTGGAATAATCAGCGTTTAATCTACTGTAATCTTCAATACTACCACCGGTTTCTTCCATAAACTTAACTAAATTTTGCACCCCTTCTGGTAAGTTTATTTCTGGTTCTTTGATTTGCTCAGGTTTTTCATCTTCTACTAAAGGCTGTTCCTTTGTATTGTTTTCAACCGGAGTTTCTTCTTCCGTAATTTCTTCAATTACAGGTTCTTCTACTTTTTCTTGTTGTACTTCTTGCAGTTCCACTTCGGCTTCTTCCCCATTTTTTTCATCTTCGCTGCTTCCGCGTAACACGCCATCTTCTGAGCTTTGTTCTTGAACGGCATTTTGTTTTTCTTTTTGATTGTTAACTTTACCTAAATCTACAGTGTAATCACCCTGTTCATTAGTCGGTATTTTTTGCACCTCTGCTTCTTTTTCGGCAATAGACTTTTCTTCAACGTCTAAAGCTTCAACTTTAATGTTTTCTGACATAATAAAATATAATTGTTAAAAATTTATCTAGGATCAAATTGCTCTAATCCAAATCCACCTAAGCTATCAAATCCAGCGGATTCAAAGTTTTTTGGTGGTTTACCAGATTTTCTCTGGTCTATAAGTTCACTTTGCTGTGAAGCTTGTATTTTTGTTCTTTTATCTTTACGATCTTCTTTATACTTCTCTTTATTGTTAATCACCTGATTGTCCTGCTCCTTAAGCCTCATATTTAATTGAAACTCAAACTCCATCAATTCTTTTTTGATTTGCGCTTCTCTTTCAAGTTTTGCAATGTCAAACTGTGATTGCGCTTGTGCAATTTGTACTTTGCTTTCTGCAATACCTTGCTGTTTTTGTATTTCTGCGGCGGCTCCCGCTTGAGCTGACTGAGCGTTAGCTTGCGATTGCGCTTGAATGTTTTCCATTTGAATTTGTCTGTCTCTTTCAAACTTTTGTTTTCTTCTTAATTTTAATAACTGATTAGCTAATTTTAAATTTCGAATTTCTCTAACATCAATAGCATCCTCAAGCTCTATCTGTTTTTGAGATATAGCCATTTGTATATTGTTTTCTAACAATTGTTTTTCTTCTTCATCGGGAGATAACTCAAGAAATATACCAAAGTCATGTATATGCAAATCTTTAATTTCAGCAAGGGTAGCAACATCCACCTTACCCAACGATTGTATAAAAGAATTTTTAGTATTTGAAAATTCTAATATATCAGATATTCTTAATGATATTGCTTCTGCAGTTTTTAAAGTTAAGTATAACCCCGCCTGTAATATATGCCTAGTTGCTGTATTCGAATTTGCAGCTGCAAGTTTTTGTAACCCCACTAAGGCGTTTCTATCAGGAGTGCTACCATCTCTAGCTTCATTCAACCCTGTAACATCTCGCATCATTTGCAAATAATAATTATAAGATTGTATTAAGCTTTGAATTTTTGATCCCCCTGATCCTGTACGTAATTCTTGTATTGGTATCTTACCGTTATTAAAATCACCATCTTGCGTCATAGATCTACCTATAACAGAACCTGTTTGAAAATACATGTTCAATGCTTCTTGTGGATTATAATTTGTTCCATTACCTAAATCTACTTCAGCTAAACCATCCGCATCTAAATAAACACCATCAGGTACCATTCTTGATAATACTTGCTGTAATTTTAAATGTGTTATTTGAATCATATCAGCAAATGATGTCATTCTGCTAACCAACGATTCTGTTTTACCTTTGTATATTCTAGGAGCTACAATGTTATAACTCATCTGAACTTTAGTAATATCAGATTTAGGTCTTGTCATGTTAACGGCTTTTTGCCATTTTAATAATTTATCGTGACCAACAATTTTAGCACCTTCGTATAAGCATTCAATGGATCTATTTACTTTTTGAAATCTAGCTCTTGAATCTTTAGGTGGATTAAATTTATCATCTTTTTTAATAGCTTTATCAGCACCAGATGTCGTTTCTTTTATTTTGTATACTTGATTTTCAAATGTTTTATATTCAAAATAGAGTACATACACAAAATTTTTATCTGACGAATTCATGCCAGCTTGATTATATAGTAAAGAACTATTCCCTTTACCCTCAATCTCTTCTATATCTTCTGTCGTTAAATTAGGAAATTGCTTTTTTAATTCAACCAAAGTTACTCTTCTAACCTCTCCTACATAATAAAGATCTTCAAAATATGGTGAGTCTGTGTAGGAATAAACAATATCAGAAGGGTCTACGTAGTCTAATTTAATACCTTCCGCCGTATTAAAACTGTTTTTAACACAACCTATTCCAAGTACAGCAATATCATAATCTAATCGTTTCTTTAATAAATCGTACTTATTTAAATTAAAAATGTTATCTATTGCTTGTTCTTGAGCCAACTCGATTGACTGCTTGTAATTGAGCTGCATGTGTAAATTAAGCTCGTCTTCTGATTCCGGTATTACTTCTTCTTTATTATTTAAAGTATTAACGCCAGTTGCTTTTGATATTTTAGCTGCAAAATCACGTGCATACATATCATTCAACATTTCGTCAATATAATCTGTTCTTTTTTTACTAGCAATGGGATCCACAGAAAATGCTTTTAACCCATATGCTCTTTCCGCAATACCATTTACAACTATATCAACAAATTTTGGAATAATAGGTACTGGCTTCCAATCTAAATTTAAATACGACAAATCACCATTAATAGATAACTCGTCTTTATATTTTTTAATGCTTTGCTCGCCTCTTGCATATAATCTAAGATTATGATAATTATCTCTATTTGAGAAATAGCGAGATCCTCCGGAATCTTTTTTGAACCATTCTGACTCTACAGCTTTAGCAATCTCAAGCCCATACTCTGAACTCTTTTTTTCTGCGTCGCTTACTGCTTGACTCGGAAAAATACCTCTTGGTGATACTTTTGCCATCTATTGTATTATTTTTGAAAAATTTCCATTATTGTTATATTTAGATAAACTAAAACTAACCTTACTTTTTAATTTACGCGCTTGAAGCGGCGTGTATAAATGTTTATTACATGCCATAATAGCTAACCCTGAACTGATAGCTGCGTCAAACTTTGTTCTTTTATTTATATCAAACTTAGCCCAATCGTTTAATGTTTCTGAAAAATACAGGTCGCCGTAATTACCATTTTCTAATTCACCGACATATTTGTTTATGTAACTTTCTATTGCTGACGCATGTGCTTGTCTAATATCTTCACTTGAATTCGGTATACCTCCAATTTCTTTTTCAGTAACCGATAACTTATTCCATTTTTTATCAGGTCTATTCATAGAATATCCCCTGTATCCTCTTCTTTTTAAATAATATAGTAATCTAGGTTTATTATTCTCCGCAAGTATTGGCATACCATAAAAATGTAATGCCATTAATATATCTTCAAAAAACATTTCCGCTGTTTGCGGCCTAGCTATATATTCAAGGAAAAACATATTAGCAGGAATTTCTTCCATACTAAACTTCGTTAACCCGTGTAATGCTCCTTTAGATCCTTTGCCGTCTGTTGTTCCTGATATATCATAACTATCACAACCAAAAGCGCCACTGTGTTCGTTCCCAGGGTATTTTACACCATTCTTAGTTATTACTTTATTTTGTAAATGAATAGGCGGCACCCAGCTAACATTAAATCTTCCACTAGTATTCGGTATAAATTCTACTTTCGTATCTTTAACACCGTTTTGCCATTGAAAGCTACCTTTTGTGACTAAAGCACTGTATTTTGCTTCTTCATTAAAATCAACTTGCTCATATATTTTTGCTAAGTTGAATATACTATTTTTAGTTTCATCTCTGAATGCATGCTCTTCTGTACGCGGAAACTGTCTATAAAATTCATTTAATCCGTCTTGATCTCCTTTTAAACCTTCTACTTCATTTTCCCAATGTTCAATAACCCCGACGTCGATAATATCTCCTTGGTTGTTTTTGACAGGCTCTTCCGGTGTGTTAAAGACAGGTATTCCATAAGAATCGATGAATCCTTCGAAATTCCATTCCATAGGTATGAACAAAGAATATAATCCCGAGCGAGTCTGTCCATTTTTATTCCGTTTCGTAACATCTGAATTATTATATAGTTTTTTAAAATTCTCTCCTCCTTTGTCTAAAGCGTTTGATGTTGAGCCCATCATGCACTTACCAATTATTCTTGAACCTAATCTAAGCGTAGTTTTTGTAACTCGCCAGTTGTTAAGAATGTTTTCTGGACGTTCCCATTTGCCTGCCTCATCGTGTACTAGTAGTGCAAGTTTTTCACCATCGTAACTGTTATCTCCTGTATTCTTCCAGTCAATAGTTGTATCTAATCCAGCTATCTCTTGAGTTTTGTCTTTAGACTCAAATCTTTTACGAGTAAATTTTGAAGCTGGCACTCTGTATGCAAGTTCTGTTTTCGGTCTGTCCATACCGTCTTGTATGGGTCTGAAAAAGAACGGATAGTTGATTGATATTGGTACAACTTTGTCTGTAAACATTTTCTTTGCATCAGCACCTGACTTTGATAATATACCGTATCTTGCGTCTGAAGATATAGTAGCCAAGTTAACGGTCTCTCCGGATGCCATAAATGAAAATCCTGAACGTCTGTTTTTAAGATAGCACATTCCGTAGCATCTTTTATCTGCTTTGCAAGCTTCCCAGTGAATAAAGAATAATCTGTTTGCTTCCCTAAAATCTGGTCTCCCAACATCAATCTTGGTCCACTGCAAGTACATATAGTGAGTGCCAGTAACATAAGTAGGAACCCCCTTGCTTTTAAACCAATGTCCTTCATCTCTTTTAGTAAACTCTGTATCAATATACGCATGCCATCTTTGTTTAAATTCATCCGGATAATCTTTCCAATCAAATATACTCTTGATTGATTTAAGCTCTTTAGGATACTCGTGTGGCGTCCATCTGTCATTTTGATTATCAACGTTTATTGCTTTTGGCAATGCTATTTTCAAATTCTGTATGCTATACACCTCACCTATCTGGCCCGTCTTTGATATAACAATGACATCATGCTCTTCATTATATCCGTATTCCCATTTCTTTGATCTGTTTAATCTCTGTATGGTGGTAGCTTTAATAGGTTCTACAACCTTATATAAACTTTGATTGTACATTATTTAGATCTTCTTTCTGCAAAACCTTTAAAAGTATTATCTACTTCTTCTTTTGGTTTATTTTCAAGTATATCTTTCTCCTCTTCAATTCTAGTTAATATCTCAAATGCATCGAATATTGCGAGCTTTTTAGTGGCTGCAGCGTTCTTGAGTCTATCGGCTGAGATATCATCATCAGTTTCAACAATAGGTTCTTTAGCGACTTTAATAAGTTCTTTGACTGCTTCATGTCCAGCTTGGATTATATTCTTTTTCGTTTCCTTGACGTTCATATTTAATAGATATTGAATTAGTAAACACTCTATACATTCTTTCGCCATCTACAATAAATTCGTATTCACTATTAGGTGTAAACCCAACTAAATCTTCTTTCTCTATTAAACTGCTAATGTCTTTATCAATATGCTTTATAATGCCTTTTAAAGCTTGCTCTTTGTCGTTATTTAATATATCAGTAGATTTTATTGGCTTAACAAAACAGAAGCCCTTGGGCGCATTCCATTCGTTATTTCTTTTGTATAAAAATATTTGTTCCGATCTCACAAAATAAAGATCATCTTTATAATAACTTCGGCTGTTACTTTCAATGCCGTGTTGATTATACCATCTTCTAAATACGTTGTGATGAACTATTACTTCATCTCCAACCTGTATTTCTGTTTTTTGGTTCTTAGGTATACCAAGCACAATTCCCGTACGGCTAACATATCGATGATCAGAGATTTCAGTGTTAACTAAAAGCTCTTGACCATCTATATATTTTTTATTGCTGTATCGTTCGTTTTTTGGTTTTATAATAAAATCAAATAAACTTTGCATTAATATTCTAAATTGTATTCTACAGCTATTGCCATGTTCTTGTTAAAATCTTTCCAGGGCAGTACTTCTTTTCCTTTTTTAATAAAAATAGAAAATTTATCAGACTCTTCTATTATATTACATATTGTATGACCACCATATACTTCTTGGCCTACAGCGTAATGCATAGCGTCGTTCTTATAGTCTCTGCCTATACTTATTTTACGAACTAGACTCATCTTCTTTGATTGGCTCGTACGATCCGTCTTCAATATTGATTTGTATCTTACCGTACTTCTCTTCTAGCTTAGCTTGCAATTTGTTCAAATCCTGTTGAACTTCTGCTGCAGCGTGGTTAAGCTGGTGTTTCTTTAATTCTAAGTTACCTATTTGTGAAGCAGCGTTGTTAAGCTTACCTACAAATCCCTGTAATTCTTCTAATTGTTCAGGTGTAATTTTGTTTACTTGGTTTTCCATAATCTTTAATTTTTAAAATTTAATTTAATTGTTTGGGTTATAATTTATTATCACTTGTTTTACTTAATTTCTAATTATTCTTCAACATCTGCTATTGCACTAAGCGCGAAAGGCATATGAAACGTTGTGTCAACCGGTGTTTTTTGTAATTCAATTTGTGAATCTAAACTAGCTTTCATGCTATCTACATCTAATCCATCTTCCAACCAAGCTATCACATCAGCTTCTGTTATATTATCGTATTCTGTAAAATTGCCTGCATCGTATGTTACGTTATGTGTTCCGATTGAATAAGCTGTTTTAGTTGTGTCTCCATCGTCTACTGCGGAATATCCCCAGTGGATTGTGTTGATAACATTATCTTTGCTATCGTGGGAAATTTTTGCGTCTAACGCATTAATTGTCCATTTGTAAGTGTTTGACATTTTTATTATTTTAAGTATTTTAATTTAAAGTTATACCGCTTGGTATTATCGATTTGCTTGTTGAACCTGTCATGTACTCTAGTGTAATATATACCCCACCATATGCAGCTCCAGATTGACTTTGCAGGTAGCTGTTTGTAAAATTAACTTGTATTTCGCCATCTACTCCACCACTTTGTGATGTTTGAGTTACCGAACTTACGTTCCCTGTAGAATTTAAAGTTGTTAACCCATAAATCAATTGCAAAGAACCAAATGTAAAATCTAAAGTAAAAGATCTATTTGTATACCCGCTGGCTCTATTAAAAACAGCACTATGACCCCACATTCTTACTATAGTCGTCATGTTTAAATTACCTTGACTTTCTACCGGTATTAATAGTTTTGTTCCTAAAGAAGTTACGGGGTACCATTTTGTAATAGTCATTTTTTGAGGAAACCCTTGATTATTACCAGGTCCATAATTTCTTTGAACCGTATTTTCGGAACCTTGATATACGTCTAATTTAGCATTAGGGCCAGTCGTCCCAATTCCTACCTTTTGAGAATTATCTATAATCATAGCAAAAGCCCCACCTTGTCCAGCGTGCGCTTCGGCTGCAGCGTAACCATTAGTAAAAAACTTTATAGGGTGCGTTGAATTAATTCTTAGGTTAGAATCTCCTGACATTATAGTAGAAACTGTTCCATCGTTTTCACCTAAACGTATTGTGGGGACGTCATCTGCTTCTATTACTAATGTATCGTATCTAATTAATCCTACAGGAGAACCACCTTTACTTATTCTAACGGCAGGGCCAGCTGTTATTGCAGCTCTCCCAGCATTTATATCTAGTCTTGAATCTGGGTCTGTAAGTCCTATTCCTACGTTGCCTCCGTTAAGCCATGAATTCCCTTCTGTAAATATTCTAACTAATTCAGAGCCTTCATTAAACATTTGAAATATAGTATCATCAGCGCCAGTTGCAGATGAGCCTGTTCCCATAGAAATAATTTTATCTCCACCTTTATCTAATTGAATAATTGGTCGCCCTTGGTCTGCATCTAAATGTAAAATTCTTTCAGGCGAAGTTGTTCCGATTCCAAAATTACCATTTTCTAAAATCGTAGCAGCATAAGAGCCACCAGATTGTAATCTTGTTGTAGTTCCAGATTCACCTCCAAAAAGCATAAATCCTGCATTAAACCCAGAAAATCCTTTTGTTGCTCCACTGGCATTATATTGAATCACAGTATAATTACTATCTGAATTATCCAATTCTAAAACACTATTTGTACCAGATGTTTTAACTTCTAATTTAGAACCAGGCGATGAAGTTCCGATACCTACATTGCCACCAATCATACTGACATCCCCATTGTTAAAAAATCTTATAGGCAATTCACTTGTTGTTTCGTTATAAAAATATAATGAACTTGAATCGTGTTCTATAGAAAAATTATTTGCACCTGTTCTTCTAAAAGCTATTTTTTTATCTGAGCCTACATTCGCGCATACGACTTTACCACCAGCATTTATATCATCACCTGAAGAAATTTCACCCGCAAAAGTTGCATTACCATTTTCTTCTACAACAAATAACTCATTATTGTTATTTATATTAGTTTGATTGTGGCCAACAACAAATTTTTCTCCTTGGTTGTTATTATTACTATCTATATTAATTCTTAAAGATGCTGGTGTATTAATTACACCATTTAATAATGAGCCTTGATCTAATGTTAATGTGCCCGCTATATTTACTGCACTTGCAAAAGTTGCGTTGTTTGACGTATCTAATAATAAGGCTACACCAGATCCGGATGTGCATTGAAATTTAAATTCGCCGTTGTCATTAATAATTGCCCAATCATCTTGTTGTAAATCTGTAAAATTTAGTCTAGGTATAGTTGCAGATATTTCTACCGTACCCGTAAACGTTGGTGAAGCTAATGGTGCTTTTAATCCGATACTCGTAGCTGTTGTAGTAGCAAAATTAGGGTCATCTCCTAATGCATCTGCTAACTCATTTAACGTGTTTAATGTTGACGGCGCAGAATCTACAACTAAAGCAACTCTTGCATCAGCTCTTGCATCTGTATAATAAAGATTAGTACCTTCACTTAAGTCACTAGTGCTTGCTGCAGTTATTCTTGCGTCAGCTCTTGCGTCTGTGTAATACAGATTAGAACCTTCAGTAATATGAGCCGTTGTAATCCCACTTATCTTATCGCTAGTAACCGCGTTATCCGCTATGTTACCTGTAGCTATCGTTGAGCTCGCTATTAAATCACCTGTTACTTTAGTGTTTGCCATATTATTCTATTATTGATCTTTCTGCGTATTTTTGTTTTATTTCATCTGTCCAATATATATCAGCTATAGCTTTTACATTGTGCTCAATAGCTTTTGTGTCATCACCACATTCTATAGTTTCTCTGAAATATGAATTTGATATAACTTTATCATCTTCAATTATTTGATCTGAATATCTTACTTGGATACTTTTGTATTCTCCAACTATTTCTATTTTATCCTGTATTCTTTGTTTTGATAAACTCATTTTATTTTTATTTTAAATTTAAGCTGTAGTATATGTCACATAGCCCTCTATGTACTGGTTGGTATTGTTTGTCACATCTTGATTTACCCAAGTGTTGTTGTCCCTACTCCACAATATATAAAAATGAGAAGTATTATCATCTAAATTTATACTTGGAAGATCATAACCATTTGGAAAATTAATTTTATAAAATCTTAAATTACCGCTAAAAGCACCTCTAACAGAGCCATCCATAGAACACGTAAATGGTAAACCTGATATTTTAAAATGCCCAGAAGCCCCTGACTGCCCAAAGTTTAAAATAGAAAACCAACAAGTAACTTGATTGCCTATTTTAGTATACGAACCTCTTTGACTGTTTGAACCCGAGTATGTAGTTGTGCCAGCTACGGTGTTGCCACTAACCGCTGGCGTCCAAGTTCCTTCTTCGTAGTCGTCTAAAAGATTAGCACTTGCGGTGTCACCGTTAAAGGATATGCCTTTTAAAAGACTTACGTCTCCATTGTTAAAAAATTTATGTTCTCCTATCGTACCACCTGCAGAACTATAAACTTGTAATTTTAATGTACCTTGATAATTATGCATTTGATATGCACCATAAGAACTATTAAAAATAGCACCGTTACTTGTGTCTCTATTAAAACCAATAGAACCCATATAACTACTATTACCAGAACCTAAATGAAAATAATCTCCGATTCGAAGTTGTTTATCTTGTGCTATTTTAACATACGTAGAATTAATTTGCATTCTTTCTACGCCTTCAGTTTTAAACACCATATACGTGCCAGAACCATTAGCTTCAAATTCGTATTTTACAGCAGTTGCCATCCCAATTTTCATATATCGAGACGTTACACCTGGGAAGCTAAATTTTATATTTGGATATAATGATCCTGTACCAGAAATTTCTAATTTTTCATCAGGGCTTGTATTTCCGATCCCGACTGCTGAAGCATCTAATATTAAAAAATTACCCCCTGACCAATCACTTGCTTTTATGGTCATCTGATAAGGAGATGTCGTATTTTTTATTATTCTACCTGTTCTTGCGTTACTTCCATTTGTTCCTCCTATTATAAATTCAATATTTCCATTATTACCATCACTACCTGTAGAAACATGTAATTTACCCAAAGGCGAAGTCGTCCCGATTCCTACGTTTCCACCTTGTGGGTTTAATATTAGCGGTTCTGTTCCGTAATTTACACCTCCATTGTCATAAGAGCTTTGAATCCATGCACCGTAACTTCCGTTGTTATACGTACCCATTTGAAGTCTGACATAAGCGTCTGAACCCGCCAAAGTAAGATGTGCATTATTCGCCTGGTCATCAAACGATATTGACCCTTCGTTTATACCAGCTTTACTTACGGTTAATTTACTGAATGGGTTAGTCGCTCCGATTCCTACGTTGCCTGTACCTGCAATATTAAATACATCATCAACACTGTGTAACCCCATTGAAATTCTATTTGACGTAGAACCATCGCCCGCGTAGTAAAAGTATGTTTGACCCATATTTCTACTATTATCACTCCTACCGACAGCGTACATTATATGGTCACCTGCATTCATACCTGTATTTAATAACCTAACCCCTCTTTGAAAAGACCCTGTACCACTTGCTCTCAAATCTACTAACGGAGTACCTGATGTATTAGCTCCAGATACTTTTAATCTACTAGTCGAAGGGCTAACTCCAATTCCTACGTTTCCAGAACTGTTTATACGTAATCTTTCTGTTCCTGCTGTTTGTAAAGACAAACCATAAGCTGAAGAATTTGTACCTAAATAAACATAAGAATTACCTGCATCTACACCCCAATAACCAAAATTTGAACCTGTGTAAACTCTTGCTTCTCCATTTACAGTTACATTTCCTGCAAAAGTTCCATTTCCAGATTGATCTACATTAAATATTGGAGCTAAAGTTGATCCATTTCTAACCTCAAATCCTCCGCTAAATCCTCCGATATACACACCACCCGAACCTGTTGATGTCCTAAATAATCCTAATTGAATGTTTGCGCTTGCGGTTGATATTCTTGGATAATCATTAGCATCATTTGTGACAAAAGTTCCAGAGTTACCAGTATTTAATGTGGAGCTTATACCGCTAACAGTTACACTTCCTGCAAAAGTAGCGTTACCCGTGAAGCTAGGCGAAGCTAATGGTGCTTTCAACGCAATTGAATTAGTAATTGTTGTGCTAAAGTTTGCATCATCACCAAGTGCTGCAGCTAATTCATTAAGTGTATTAAGTGCTGAAGGCGATGAATCAACTAAGTTAGCTATTTGTGTGCCTACATAGCTTTCTGTAGCAAAACTATTTGTTGATAAGTAAGAACCTACTCTAGCATCTGTATAATACAAGTTACTGCCTTCACCAATATGTGCGGTTGTTATACCGTGGCTAGCATGCAAATTACCCTGGACTATTACGCCGTCTGATATAAGTTTTACTTTAGTTTGTGCCATATTAATTATTTTCTAACGTTTCTATTCTAGCTTTTAAGCTATCGTTATCTGCTTTTAGTTCTTGTATTGCTTTTAATAGAATAGGTATTGTTTCAGTGTATTTCATAGTTAACATATTATCTTTATTATTATCAACTATAGCTGGAAAATCCCCTTGCCAATCCTGTGCAATAAAACCTATTTTCTTATCCTCATCTTCATCATTTATAAAATTATATTCAACACATCTATAATTTTGTATTTTATTTAAAACATTATCTATTACAGTTATATTTTCTTTTAATCTTTCATCAGAATTAGAGCTCCATGATGTTGAATTTTTAGTTAATTGTACACCAAAGCTACTAGAAACCATAACAATATTTGCTCCACTACCACCCTCAAATTTTACAAAAGCATGGTTAGCTCCTGATGCGTAATTTGTTCCCGAGCACATACCTATTGATCTGCCCACGGTTTCACTAGACCAAATTGCTCCATCTAAATTATCTCTTAAATTAGCGACAGCTGTAGTTCCATAATGAAAAGTTAATCCAGAAGTAGTTGTTTCTATAAACGAATGTCTAGCTCCATTTTTACCAAATACTATTTGCTTAGCATCTGCCGTGTCATCTCTTGCTAAATTTATATATCCATTACCTATTTCTGTGCTATTGAAGTCAGCAAGAGAAGATGGGCCTATACCGACCGCGCTAGTTAGATTTTTTAATAATTCCCCCCCAGATGTTATACGCATTCTTTCTGCTTCTTGTTGTCCAGAACCTCCATCTGTATGAAATGACATATATGACTTTGCACCAATACTACTATCAGAACGGACCTGTATTGAACTCGATACTCCTGCTCCTGCCCCACTTGCGTCAGATTTATAAAAACCTAGCCTACCTATCATTTGGTTAGAACCTATAGAACCATCTGTATTATATAATAATAAATCTGCTCCAGTATTACCTTGATTTCTAACTTGAACTTGCCCAGAACTGTCAATAGCCATTCTTGTTGCACCAGCAGTACCATCATATACATAAAAAGAACCATTGCCAACGCTGTTAGCTGAACCACCTACAGCAATTTCATACTTTCGAGAAGTTGTATTGTTAATTAAAAGAACTGTTTGTGAATTGTGACTATTAGACACTTCCATTCCTGCATTATTACTATTTTGTACAGCTGAACCGCTAACAGTTAATAATGCGTTAGGCGAAGGTGTTCCAATTCCTACTTTTTGATTAAAATAAGTGTTACCATTCTGGAACATATATATATGGTAATAATTAGAAGTACCTAATCTATACGATTCGTCAGCTAAAACTAAAGCTGAACCCATTACAGTATCAGTTGCTGGTTTTGTAATAAATAAACCTGACCTTGTATTTTCTGACCTTAATTGTAAAGAAGCGTCCGTATTCCTTTTTAAATAATTTAATCCATTCGTGGCTGTAATCTGAGTTGTTTGTACAGTTCCTGTAAAAGTTGCTTCAGCGCCATCTATAGTAAACACATTGTTTGTTCCTAAAACACCTGCTCTTGACATTACAAATTTGTTGCTATTACTCCTATCAAGTCCTATTGAAAAATCCATAGCACCTTGAGTTTCAAACGCTATTTGTGCATCTGCCGAGGTACCTGTATTTTCGTTATGTATAACTAATCCAACAGGAACATCTCCTTTGTTATCTCTAATTGTAATTCCTAATGGACTTTCCGCGGCAGTTTGACTTCCTATAATTAATTCTTTGCCTGTTGTTATTATAACATCTCCTCCAAAAGTTGCTCCTCCACCCGCTGTTATTGAACCACCTAAGTATAAATTTTTAAATCTTGCATCTGGTGCGCCAATATCCATAATATTATCCCTTGCTGCATTTGCCGCTGTAATATTAAAGAATTTTGTACCTGATGAGTGTATTCTTATACCACCATTTGATCCATTTATAAAACCAGAGGGTGCTGAAAAGCTTGTTCCTGTAACAGTGCCTCTAAAAGTTGCGTTTCCAGAAGTTGATTCTAATATTAATTGATAAGCAGCAGCATTATTGTCATAAAAAACAAATCTATCTGAATTAGTATTTTCTAATCCTACTTGCCAATGATTAATTGCTGAATTTTGAAAACTAATTAAAGGGTCATTTCCATTAACAATTAAAGGTGTATTATTATTAATAGTAACAGTCCCTCCAAAAGTTGCATTTCCCGTAAATGATGGCGAAGCTTTCGGTGCTTTTAACCCAATACTTGTGGCTGTGGCTGTGGCGAAGTTAGGATCATCTCCTAAAGCCGCGGCAAGTTCATTTAATGTATCTAATGTTGTGGGTGAGCTGTCAACTAAATTTGATATTTGTGTGCCAACATAACTTTGTGTTGCATAACTTTGTGTAGAATGATCTCCCCATCCGTAAGCTGTATTCCAGTTTGCAGAGTTATTTGCAGTTATGCTATACACACCTGATCCATTGCTTGTCATTAAACCAGCAGATGTGAAATCATGATCGTATAATATGTCACCACCAGAATA
>Ga0208298_1000396_pt1 | contig 19201 bp, 25 predicted proteins | sample 14BtaG_FD_184088 | JGI IMG/M metagenome (GOLD analysis project Ga0208298, IMG submission 184088) | Marine viral communities from the Subarctic Pacific Ocean - 14B_ETSP_OMZ_AT15311_CsCl metaG (SPAdes) (version 2) | ecosystem: Environmental > Aquatic > Marine > Oceanic | place: Pacific Ocean... | reverse complement strand
TAATTGTTTCATTTCTGCTTTAAATACTGACGCAAATCCACTATCAAATCGAAATATTGTCTCTGAATTGTCTATCATATCAGCCAATTTAATAAACTGTGCTTCTGCTGGTGCTTGTGCCAATCTGGCTCTATCTATACCTTTTCGTATAGCCCTATTTCCGTCTTCAGGCTTTGAAGTATCAGTTAACCATTGAACTAAAGTAGCAACATCGTGTCCAAATAAGGCGTTAATATCAGCCAAAGTGTACTGTGTGTCTTCTACAACATCGTGTAATAACGCACCAGCCTGCTGGATTTCGCTACCACCGTGTCTTTGTACCATATCTGCTACTGATATCGGGTGAACAATATAGTCTTCACCAGTGTATTTCCGCTTCTGGCCTTCGTGGGCTTTAGTCGCAAATTGTAATACATCTGATAACATTGTTAATACCTCTTTATTGAATATACTTGTATTATAACACAATAATGATACCTGTCAAGTTTTAAGAAAATTTAACATAATTGACTTTGGTTTCATTTATTGTATCATCTTTCCAAACAGTTCCTAGTGCTTTTACCTTACAGGAAATCTTAATATTATTCTTGCTATTTGCAATATCTTCATTAGTGGTAAAGAAACTTAGTCTGTGATTGTCGTTTGTGATTGCATTTACCATATAACCAGACCCACCATATTGGGTTGTTGCTATATATTTTGATGTAAGTATCTCAATATCAGTGGTAACTTTATCACCAACCTCTGCTAAATGGCCAGTCTGAGTGCATCGCTCTTTCAATTCATCATCTTTTGAATTTGTCTTATAGTAGGTAGGAATATATGCGGCAATTCCCATTACATGGCTACTTAGTGAACTATCATCGGCCAGAAACTTAGCAATCCCGTTCTCAAATTCAGTTAAATCATCCGCAAGAATTTTATAAGCAAACTTGTCTTCGAGGTATGACATTATCTCTTTTGCTTCTTGGAATATTTTATTTGTAATCAAATGACGATAATCTGTTAGAATTCCTATCAGTATTTCTTTATTACTGAAAGCAATCTTCTTAAATTCACCGTCAAGGATATCATATGAACCTGAAGTCTTAACATAAGTATCATTGAATTTACTTGCAACAATTGATGCACTTAATATCTCAGTTTTATCGAAAACATAAGGAGAATCTAATTCCTGCATATCTCGTAATGTTTGTTCAGACCCGGTAAAATTATATTTACCAAAGTACATTATTACTTTCGAATCATTAAAATCTATATATTTGTGTGGTTTTGAAGTGTCTATCATATTCGTTACTCTTTAATTGATTATGATATAATTATAGCATAAAAACTAATACTGTCAAGTTTTTCGCCCTAAATAATAGAGAATACCATTCTGTCGTTTAACTAGGTCACCAGTCGCAAACCAATCGTCATACACGCATATATCCCCACGGACATATAGTTCGCTATCTATTATCTTGGTTTCGCACCATTCTCGTGTTCCTAGGATTGGGTCTTTATCTTTTACTGATTGAATATCATCAGTTGTTCTAAACACACGATTGATTGCACAAGGACCTATCTCACTCATACCCCAATTTGCCATAAATGTCGCACCACGATTAACAAAGGCTTCAATGATATTCCAATCAACTGGGTCAGAACCACAAGTAATCCAAATTCCAGTCAAATCTAAATCTTTAAATCCTTTTGTTCTCATAATAAGTTGTGCGTGTCCAGGAGTAATATGAGTATGTGTGTATTTTTTAATCTCTCTACAAAAAGAAAAAGCATTAAAGGTTTCGATTGACACTTCTGCACCAATACGAAATGCCGGCAATGTTTGAGCCAGTAATCCACCTGCGTGAGTTGTTTTACAGATAGTATATACTTTACTTTTAGATGTTAGTTGTTGGGAAGCGATAGCGATTTCGTCTGCCGCTTTTAACTTCTCAGGAGTTTGTATTATATCTTTTGGTGTTCCAGTTGTCCCACTGGTTTTTATTACACAGCCTTCGTTAACTATTTTTCTTAAGTTCATCTTTTAATCTTTTCCAAGATGGATGGTCTGGTAGGAACTTATGTAGTCCTATCGTTTGGTCAATAACAATGTCAAGTAATTTGAAATCAAATAATGGTGGAAAGATTGCGTGTAATATACTAGCAATTGCCATAAGTAATTGTTTACCTGCTTCTCTAAATCCAACATACATATGCTTGAAATATAACTTTATTCCGTTTTCACGTTTGCTTTTACTAAGGTATTCTGCATCCCTTAGATGTTTCCAATTAAACCACATATTTGTCTCCTGTTATATTTTTTCTACGATAGTTGTACTCGTCTATATTTAGTTTCCATACAGATTGCTCTGTATACCATAATTCTATATCTTTATAATGTTCTACCATACCCACTTTAGCCAGATACTTAAAAAGTCTGTGAGTTCTATTCATTTTTCCAGATGCATCGTGTTCAATATTAGTTGTAATATACAATTCATCAGTGTCACAGAACTCTATTTGAAACGGCAATATTTCTCGCCAAGTTATGGCACTCATATGATATTTACTTAGTCCAAATTCTTTATTATATCCCGGCAATTGTGCGCCTCTAAACATTACTCGCCACGCTTTATCACTAACTTCTGGCAACCTGTGGCATCCCGCAACTGATATTATCTTATCATCTTCAATCACACAAAAGTATTCACCGTGTGCTTTGCACCACTCATATCTCATTCCCCAATCACACAAAGTGGCATTATTAGTATATCCTAGTTCTTCTGCCTCTTTACAAAAGACTTCTAACTTAGGTAATAATTCATCTGTGATAGGCACTACTTTCATTTGGGTGACTTATAAAATAACTTATTATGTTTTCTTTCAAATACATCACCTGTACACCAATAACCTTCCTTGTCAAACTCTGGTTCTATATTAGCATATTTGGCCATTAGAACTGGACTTTTTATCCACAATTTGTTGAACCTATCTAATTTATACTCATATTGCTCATTGCACTCAAGTTGTAGTTTATGTTTTGTATCAGGACAAATTGGAAAAGTGAATGATGGTGTATGAGTTTCAGTATGTCCGTATAAATTTCTAACAATAGGTACACCCTTAGAGAATAATGTGTCTACTATCTCTTCTGATATAATACTATTATCTATACTTAGTTCTTTCCAGTCTGGCATATCTTTTAAATTTTCTAAATCTGATACCATTTCAGGTGTAACATTTCCCAGTGTTGGTTTATGTTTTTCATATAAATCAGAATTAAATTGTTCCATAATAATAGTACAACCTTTCATTAACGCAGGCAATGTGTATAGGTATAAATCTTTAATTGGTGATTGACATAAAACAATATCCTCTTCAATCATATTATGCAATATTATACTGTTCAGGCATACAAGTAAGCATCCTACACTCGTGTGAGCAACAGGCTTCGATTCCAGCGTACTTTCATTAGTAAACATTAAAGTGTAGATAGCATCAGGTTTATTCGTATATATAAGACCTTTATTGTGTGGCTCTAGTGCAATTGCATCTGCCTCACTCATTATAATATGGTCTGGATTACTTCCAGATACAACCCAATCGAATTCTTCTATTGAAAGATTTGGTTTAGTTGGTATAAATATTACACCTAAGATATCACAAGCCAGTAGCATTCGAATGTAGTGATAATCTTTCTCACTCGCAAATAATATAGATTCGCCTGGACTAACGGCAGTAGATAATACGGCAGCCAGGTTTTCTACACTCTCAATAAGTTCAGTATAGGTATACTGTTTATCTTTACAAATGATTGCGGGTTTTGACCCAGACACATATGCCTGGTCTTTGATTGTTTCAAATATCATATTACCATTCTACTACAAAAGCATAACAAAGTCAATAGGGATATACAGTAAAGGAGACTAACATTTCTGTTAGCCTCCCGTCTCTGTATTCTAGGATAGCCTGATACCCTACGTATCCCGGCAGCCTCCTAGTGGGCTATTCTTTAAGCGTTGTGGGCCTCGATGATTAGTTTACCGTGCTTTTTGAAAAACTTTTCAATACAAGGTACTTTACGAGGCTCTAATGGAAGTTTGTAAACTTTAAGAGCAGTTCGACCACCCAATACTGTCATTTCAGTATCAAAGTTATCCATCATAAACTGGAAGAAGTTATTCGCCATAGCGTATAGTTCATCCATCTTATCTTTGCCATTACGGTCAACAAAGTCTTTTAACTCATAACATAGTGAAGTAGTCAATGAGAACATCGCTGAAATCTCTCTGGCTTCTGCTGAAAGTGTAGTCACCGTGCCGTCTAAGATATCAGAAGGAACAGGTAATTTACCAGAGATGGCTCTGTGGGCCATAAACTTAGTAGCAACACCATCACCGACAGTACCAGCAATCAAATCGTGTAGACGACTTTGAGAAATATCTTCGCCCTCTTTTGGTAACATTTCAGAAACGAAAGTCCAAGAACGAGGAGTAGCAAAGGCTCGACTTGCCTGACGAGGGTCAAAGTTAAACAAGTCCATCTTGTTTGAAGTTAAGAAACCAACAACATCAGCATTGATTTTATTCTCTAATGCCCAAGTCTGCCAATCTTCGAAGTCAACACCCATTTCAAGGTGAACGAAACGGTTAGCAAGTGGACTAGGCATACGATACGCAACACCTCGGTCACTCTCTCTGTTACCAGCCGCAACAATTAAAACATTGTCAGGTAGTACATAAGAACCCAAACGACGGTTTAGAATTAACTGATAAGCCGCGGCTTGAACTGATTGTGGTGCTTGGTTCATTTCGTCTAAGAAAAGAACAACACTTTCATATTGGTCAGCAAGTTCTTGGCTAGGTAAATCTGACGGTGTAGCCCATTCCATACAACCAGTTTTGTCGTTGAAATAAGGAATACCTCGTAAATCTGTAGGCTCCATAAGAGCGAGACGAAGGTCAATCATAAACCCAGAACGTTCTTGTGTGATACTATCTACAATCTCTGATTTACCAACACCAGGAGGTCCCCAAATAAACACAGGACGCTTTCGGTTCATAGCATAGTTGATTTCAGCCCTAACATCACTAGGGCGAACAACTCTCACATCTAAATCATTTGTTGATACTTTATTCATAACTTAACCTCTCTATTTAATATACTATTATTGTAACACTGATTCTGGATTTGTCAAGTTTTTGACTTATTGTCCCAGATATTCTTTTTTCAGAACTTCTAACTTTTCGCCTGCATCGTTGAGCATAAAATTTTCTACCATCTTGTTAAAGATATCATAGAAATCTTCTCCTATCGCATCAGCCCAACCATCTAACCACATATCAGCATCAACGAAATTCCAGTTGACAGTTCTGTCTGATAGTAGATTTTCTTCTGATTTTGCTGATTTGTTGAAGGCTCTTTCGAATTTTTTGAAATTTACTGACATTTGTTACCCTTTTTTATTATCTATACAAGTATTATAACACGATTCGGGGTTTTGTCAAGTTTTAGAAGAATTTATCGAAGTTTTCCGTAGGATTTCCGTAAAGAACAAACTTTGTCTCTACAGTATCTGGTGTTTTATCAGGTTCGAATAACATCCAAGCACATCTGCCAGTTCCGTTACCATTCACTACTCTGCCACTTGTTGTAGTAAATTTGATGAGTTCTGATACAATATGCATCTTGGTCATATGCTTTCTGATATCCATTCTATTCTTACCTGCCATATACTCAACTCGCATAAGCATAAGTGCTGGTATTTTGAATTCGAATAATGCCCTATGAACAATGTCATAACCCAATGTAAACGGTGGGTTAGTTATGATAGCCTGAACGCCTTCTGGTTTATCACACTCTAATACATTTAGCGTAGATATAAATGGTGCTTGAGGTTCTAAATCAGAAGAAAAATCAATGTCTAATCTATTAGATATAGCACCATCACCAGCACAAGGTTCCCACCAAGATAAGGTTTTATCCATCAATGGTATTGCTAGGTCAACTGCTTCTATCGGTGTAGGATAGAATTCATTCTTTTCTTTATCTGCTCTGTATCTCATAATACCATTATAACAGATTGACTTTTAATGGTCAAGTTTTATTACTTATTATAGAATGTTTTATTTTTTACCCAGAGGTCTATGTCTCCATCAAGCATTAATAACTCTGCGGCAGGTACTTCTTCAAATAAAACTAATGTTGTCTTTCTTAGGTAATATGGAGTTTTTAGATACTTATCGAGTGTTAGTATTTGATGACCAGTTCCTATTGCATTTTTTCTATGTTGATGCATAGTGTCTGAACTTAACTTTAGTTCTATCTTATATGTTTTGAAATGTTTTTTTAGAATGTCTCTGCCAAGTGCTGATACTCTGAATCCTGTATCAGGTCGGGCACTAATGAAGATATCACTGATAGTGATTTCTTTTCTTCCTGCTGTTTTTCCAGATGTGTTTTTGTTAATATAACTTATTAACTTTCTCTTATCCACTTTTACAACTCTAATTTATCACCTTTTGTAAGTATATATACTTCGAAATCATCACATCTAAATAATTTATTCAATCGTTGTGCTAAGTTGATTGCGTGACCAGGATTACTAAAAGATACTTTCTTGTATTTTGGTCCAAGGAAAGTTTACCAACGAGTTAGACTACGAAGATTTATTGCTTCACCTTTGTGAAATACTGAGTACACTGCTTGTGCCTTGAGTACCTGTTCACTGCGATATGTTTGGTTATCTGTATGTTCCAGAATTATAATAGGTTTAGGTCTAGCCATAAGAGTATCCTTATTAATGGTTATACTCTTATTTATCAAATTTTATGTATTATATGCTGATTTAATTGATATATTAGTCGAATTTACCGCCGTCAATGGTCTTTTCTTCTGTCGAATCTTTAGTTTTAAGGTCTAATAACAACAATGCAATATCATTCTGGATTTCATTTGCTTCTTTTATAGGAAGAGTTAGTTTGTTGTCGCCTCGTATATTCGCTTGTTTGATAGTTGCTAATAAGTTTTTTAAATGTTTATAATTCATCACGTTTAGTCGCTAACTTTGTTTCGATATCCATTGCTGATTTAGATTTGAATGGGCCAATGAAATCATAGGTATCTAAAGTTTCAAGTTTTCCACCATAGAACCATCTCCAACCAGCAGGGTATTTTACTCCGTAATATCCTGCGGCATATCTTACACTACTAGTCTTACTCTTTGTATATGTATAAAATTGTTTTCCGTTCTTCTCTATTACTTCTACATTGTATACTAGGTGCTTAGATGGATATCCTTCTATATCTGCTAGAGAAGTATGCCATCCGCCTCTAGTATCAGTCCTGTCAATTATATTTACTGTAGTTTCTTTAGGTGTTAATATCTTTTCACCGTAACGATTAACCAGTTCAGATAACGAAAGATGCTCGTTAATTCCATCTTCTTTTATGTTTAATTCAAAATCATCAGACGAACAGAAACGAATTGTGCCTATCTTAACTCCTGAATTCTCTACAATCCAAAACTTATCTTTAACTATTTCTGTAGTGTATATCATATCTTCTTAAGTATCTTCCAAGTTTCTTTCCAACTCTTTACATTATGACATTCTGAATATTTATACGGTCCATATTTGATTGCTTGTGCAATTCCGTAATCATTGCCACCTGGTTGAATATTATCACCAAAGAACATTAGTTCATCCTGGAATGTAAAATCTTTTAATATTTGTGCTTTATCTTTTCCCATCTCAATAATGTCTAGTCCTGTTTCGCCTGCAACTTGAGATACTAGACCTAATTTCTTAGTAAACTTTTTATTAAATTCATCAGAAATAAGTTGTCTTTCATTAGTTGAATTATCAAACTTAACATATTTCTTCCGTTGTACTCTATTCGCATTTCTGCCAACGATACTAAAGTTTAATAATCCTGGTCTCGATTCAAAATGGTTACCAGTTGCAATATCAAAGTCAGTACTAATAGACTTCTTTAGTAAAAAAGCATAGGCATCACGTGGTAGTTCTAAGTTTTTTGAATTCATTACACATATACCATTTTTGTACTTTGTGTTTCCAGATGAATTGTATACACATTCTACCTGTTCGAATAGTTCTTCGCCGACCTGTTCTTCTGTTTTATTTCTATCACTTCCTGTAACTAGATAAACATTATTAGACTTGACGAACTCTAAGAACCATAGTCTAAAGTCTTCGTTTATTCTATCTCTGCTTGGAGTTAGAGTACCATCTACATCGAATATAAAATGCATTAGGACGGATACGGCTGATTAAGAATTGATGCTAGTTCATCTGGTGACTTAGCAAGATTTTGTAAATCGTGTATGCCACAGAACTTTAAGAAGTTCATACCAACACCAGCATTAGTCTTAGGAATACTATTCTCTGCAATAGTTTCAATAAACTTTACTTTAAGGTCGTGTGGTTGAGCAGTTAAGTCTACCAGTTTAACATTGCGTTCATAGTCATCACGGACAGTATGTTCTTCACCATTATGGTCAGTCCAGCGTTGTAACATAAAGTTATTCCAGTTGAAACCACCAGCATCTTTATCTGCGAATGCTTCTAACATACCAATCTTGTTCTTGGTACCTTTCTTACGACAACCAGGATATGCTGAAAAGATATTATCTGATGTATCACCACGGATACATTTCTCAAACAATGCCCACTCTGGGTCTACTTTCTCTTTTATCTCGCCAGTCTTCTTCTCTTTGATAGGAGTCATATTCTTATCATCTTTAAAGAAACCATCTTTAGTAATGATACGATTTTGTACACCGTCATACATAGTTACATTATCTGTAATAAGTTGAAAGTAATCGCTATCACTTGATACGATAATATGATTATCGTTTGGATGAGCCGCAATAAACAAAGCAATCATATCATCTGCTTCTGCTTCTGGATTTCGTAACATTGTTACATTAGTTTTTTCATCTAAGAATGTAATCATATCTGCGTAGGCATCGAACATAATTTGGTCTTCTTCTTGTTCTCTGACACTTTTAGCCATTTGAGCAACTTTTCTGTTCTTCTTATATGGCTCATAGAAATCTTTACGCCAACTATGACCTTCTAAACAGAACACGGCATGGTCTGCATTGAATTTATTATAACATAGTTTAACACTACTAAGCATAATATGATATGCCATACCAATTTTCATATCAACATTAGCACCACGCATTGCAACGTGTTTTGCTCTATGATACATATTAAACGAATCGACTAGAATGAATGTAGCCATATGGACCTCTCTATATTAAAGTTAATACTATTATAACACAACTTACATAATTGGTCAAGTTTAATAATATTCTGAAGTATCCTTGTCAGTTTTTACTTTACTAATGATTAGACCATCTTTGCTATCAGCCATTACACTTTTTCTAACGCCTTCTTCATCTTCTAAATCATTTAGTACAATGTTCTTACATAAATCATTAAACCAGTTATCAACAATTTGGTCTTGTTCAAGACCTTCATACCCGTTTTCTGCTAGATACTCTACGAACTGGTCATTGAAATCTAATTCAAAGAAGCCTTGTCCTGGTTTATCTTTATCTAATTCCATACCAATAACTCGAACATACTGTTCGCCTTTATGTGTAGCCATGTTCTTGTCATAAGTATGTTGGTCTGTATGACCATACTTGAAATTGATTTCTTCTAGTGCAATCGCTTGTTCTTTTTCATCTGTAATTCGTCTAGCAATTGCTCTTTCTTTTTCTTCCGGAGTCCCAAACCAGGATGCCGGATTAAGTGTTTTACTCATTGTCATCTCCTTTCGGATTATCAATTTTGATATCCTGTTTCTTATCTATGCCACTAAAGATGCCCACTTTCGCATTTCTTTCCCAACATTCGATAATATCATCACAAATATAATCTAATGGAGTCCCCTCAGGATATTCGTGTCTCCAGTTATGAGCCATCTTCATAGCATTCGCCCGTATAGTTTGAATTCTACGCTTCTCATAATATTCTTTTCTTCTAAATTCGATTCTGTCTATAAACTTCTTCGAATAACCCTTTCCAAATAACGTCTTAATCATTACATATTCTCCTTGTTTACCATCCAATCCTTTCCCAAGGTACATCTTTATTGCCAAAGTGGCCGTATATACAGTTCTCACTGTACCCGTAGAACTTAAATAAATCAAATCTATCAATGATTCCTTTTGGTGTTAGGTCAATGTTTTCTTCGATATACTTTTGAATAGTTCTGTTGTGTCCGTTTGAATCTACATAGATACTTGTTGGTTCTTTAACACCGATAGCATACGACAATTGAATCTGACACCAATCTGCCATATTATCTGCTACAACATTCTTTGCTAACCACCGTGCCATATAGGCGGCACTTCGGTCGACTTTTGTGGGGTCTTTTCCACTAAAAGCACCACCGCCGTGGGGAGCATAGCCACCATAAGTATCAACGATAATCTTACGCCCGGTGAGTCCTGTATCACCATCAGGACCACCAATGACAAAATTGCCTGTAGGATTGATATGCCATTTAGTATTGTCATCTATTAAATCTCCCATTACACTATTGACTGCTTCTTTTACTGGTGCTTTAAGACTATGCATAAAGCCCTGTTTATGTTGTGTACTTACTACAATTTGGTCTGCTCGTTGAACACGACCACCAACATACTGAATACTTACTTGAGACTTAGCATCTGGAAGTAAGAAATCATATCCATCTAATCTAAGTTCTTTTAGTTTCTTTAGAATTTCGTGTGAATAGTAAATTGGTGCTGGTAGCATTGCATCATTTTCATTAGTTGCATAGCCAAACATAATGCCTTGGTCACCTGCACCAAAGTCATCAGTACCTAATCCAATATCACCTGATTGCGAATGTATTTCATTATAGATATTTAAATTATCCCAATGAAATCCTTCTTGTTCATAGCCAATTTCTTTAACTTTATCTCGTATAATATCTTTTACATTATCTACGTTAAAGTTCTTTACTTCACCCGCTACCGTTACGTGGTTAGTGGTTACAAGTGTTTCGATTGCTACCCTTGTAGTTTCATCGCCATTCTCTAGTCCTGCATCAACTAATGCATCACTAATTTGGTCAGAAACTTTGTCTGGGTGACCATCACTTACACTTTCGCTTGTAAAAATATAGTTGTTCATTTAAATCCTTTATTAAAGTTTATAGGTTACATACTATTATATCAAATAATAGGTCAAAGGTCAAGGGTTTTATCTACTGTTCTTGTAATATTGAGTATACATCGTAGCCTTCGTCTCGCAACTTAGCACCACCACCTAAAAACTCTAATTCCATAATACTTAGTATACTAACGATGTTAGCATTAAATCTATTAGTTAATGTAATAACAGCACCTAATGTGCCGCCAGTTGCGATAACATCATCTATGACTAATACTTTGTCATCTTTTTGTATCGCACCTTTCTGTAAGTGTAATTCATCAGTACCGTATTCTAATTCGTATTCAGTAAAGATGGTTTCTCCTGGCAGTTTACCTTTCTTTCTAGCCATAGAAAATGGTATACCAGTTTGAGAACTCAATGCACCAGCCATAGGAAATCCACGAGCATCTAGGCCAATAATTTTATTAAAGTGTATATTATTATCTTCAATATAATCACTGAATAAAGTCATCACGTGTTGAAGTCCTTGTGGTGCATTGAATATACTAGCCATGTCCTGATAGAGAACACCAGGCCTAGGATGGTCTGGTATCACTCTAATCAGGTTTTGGATAGTTTTTGGAGTTGGCTTGATTATAGTCACTAGTCTTGTAGTTCTTTTTCTAGTCTTACAATCTCTTCTTTCAGATGCAACTTTTTAAGTTTTAGTTTAGAAACAACTAGGTCTTCTGTATGCATTTTATATGCAGTAGTAATACCATTATCTAAATCTCTATGTTGCTTTTTTAAGTATATGAGGCGAGTGCGTTTCTTCTCGTCTACATCTGGTCTTACGGGTGTAGTCATCTGCTTCTCCTATATTAGACCTCTCTAAATGTATTTATATTATTAGTTACCTGCTTTCGCTGGTAAAATATACTCATACAAACCCAGTCCACTATCAACTGCAATCATCATAGCACCTTGGTCTGAAATCTTCATATTCATAGTGCTTGTGTCACTTAGTCTAAGAATTGTTAACACGGTTGATAACGGGAATGACCAACCAGTCTTTAATTCGCCTTCGACATTTGATGCAAATGGAAGTTCTACTTTATCTGTTGAACTGTCGCCGATATAGAATACTAAATCACCTTTAACTGTTCGAGCAGTAAGTAATGGGTCAAATGCACCAAGAATACCTGCAAAGTATTGTAGGTCTTTGATTGCTTTTTGTGTTGGCATAATCTCTACATTCCAAGCGGCACCACGAAAACTTGCAGTTTTGATTTGTGCGTCCACTAGTTCTGATACGATTACACGATATGAACTATCAAAACCACCAGGCATTGAAAAGTTCAGTTCAGTAGTAACATCTTCGCCGTTTCGTGTTTCTGTTCCAACACTAACATCTGCTTCGATTTTACTACCTTCTTTGTCTTCGCTAGTATAACTAAGAAGACCATTAAGAACGCCTAGTCTACCTAGACCAAACTTTCCTTCAAATTCAGGAACTGGCGTGTGTAATTTACCACGCAACACAACAGTACGGTCATCGTCCATCGCATCGATTGTAGTTCCCTCATTATCTGTTGTCACTTTAGCCGCTTGAATGATTCCAAGTGAGTGAGTGTGTTTTACAATATCTTTTAAAATGTCACGCATTTTTACTTCTCCTGATTAATTTAATTAAGTATAACATATTTTCATATCGGTTGTCAACCTATATTTGACCAATTCTTTTCTTACTTTGTTTAGGATTATCTACCCAATATATCGTATTAGGAGGCAAAAACCCGTGAATAAACCAAGCATTACCGAATGTTGGATTACCTTTTCCTGTAAAGTCTACACGATTATTATACACGAGTGTAGACATTCCGTGTTCTATAAACATTCTGCCTCGTTTCCCACCTTGAAAACTTGTTACTGGCAGTAGTAATGCAAATGGTTTACCAAGAGCATAACAATGTTCAATAAACTTATCTTTGATACTATATGGTGGATTAGTTATAATCCCATCGTATACATCATCTGGTTCACAATCGAAAAAGTCTTTACCGTCACTGGGAACTATATTATATCCATTGTTGTTAAAGCCATCTACGATTAGATTAGATGTTCCACTAGTCGCTTCATAATAAGTTTTGTCTTTATCGATGTATTTCAGAAGTGGTTGAACTTGGTCAGATGGTGTATAACATTCATCTGACTCTTTGTTTCTCGCCCGTCTCTGAATTAAGTCTGTGTAAGTATTACTCATTATAAATCAAACAAGTTGTCAAAAGTTTCAGATGCATTGGCATCACTCATATCCCACTTGAGAACACCAATTAGATTATCTAACTTCTTATCAACAATAGTCTGTTCCATCAACTCGTGGTCAAATGGCAAATCTTGGAACCATTGAGGTATCTTTGTAGCATCAATCGGATATGCAACACTCTTTAACTTGAATGTGTTCGGTTTTAGTTTACAGATAATACACTTCATACCATCTACAATCTCTACTGCATATCTATCTTGGTTGAGTTCACGCAACATATTCCAGTTTAATGCGGCTGATACATGTCCAGGAAGATGCACTTTGTCTTTCTTAGATGTGTCAGCACCTACACTTACATCTTTAGCCATTGCCTTCTTAGCGGCATTCACTCTGTTCTTATACGAAGTCAAGTTGTTTACACGAGACTGTGAACCTTTTTCCCAACCTGGTCTTGCTCTAAAATCTTTCTTAAACTCTTTGACCATATCAATAACATCTTCACGTGTCCCATCAGTTAATATTTTCAATAACACTTCACTGAGAAAGTTTTGCATATATCCTGGAGTATCACTTCGTTTCAAGTCAAGACCCATTGCTTTAATCTTTCCTGGTTTCCCATCAACATCTCTGCGTTCGCCGTCATCATCGTAGATGAGCATTGCGTATCGTTTCTTCTTAATAAAGATACCCATAGTCGCACAGTTCTCACGACCAGCAACGATAATCTCGCCTTCTTTTCTAGGAACATTAAAGAATGTTTTCATAAAGTCTGGAAAACTAGCATTCACTTGATTTGCTACTTCGTCATACAATTGTAAAACTTTATCTTTAGTCCACTCAATCGTTCCATCGTCAATCTCTTGTTTGTAAACAGGATACATTGAATAATAAATGGAGTCTGTGTCGCCATAGATAACTGATTCGCCTTGATAGTCATAAGTACCTGCTATAACTTCATTTGTCTTCGCACCCATATGTCGAGTAATACAACGACCGGTGAGTGTTGTACTCTGACCAATACGCTTATCATAGAAACGACAACCTTGGTTCAGTAACGCACCGTAGAGCGAGTTCAAGTTAATCTTTTTAACTAACTGTCTTTTATCCCAGTGAGCAATTGCAACTGCATCGTTGTCTTTGATTGCTTCTTTTTTCTTTTGTTGCATTACTTGTCGTTCTGCATACCAACGTTCTAAGAGACTTGGAATAATACCTTGTACATCTTGTTTAAATATAGTGCCGTTAGCAGTAAGAGTCCAGTTTAGTCCACTATTGAATACTAAATCATAGGCTTCTGCGCCCGTAAGGTCTTGAGTTGTTTTGTTTTCTTCGACTGTTGAGTCTTCGAGGACTAGAGTAATGTTACTGGCTTTGTCTTTCTCATTAACCAAACGAAATTCTTCTGAACTAAATGTTTCATCCCACGCTTGAGATGAACCATATCCCTTTGCACCAGTTTTTCTGCCTTCTTTAATTCTATCACCAATCATTTGTTCAGTTAAATCGGGTCTAAGTTGACCAGCAATAGTTTCAGGAGACATATTCATCGCACGAATAACTGACGGATAAAGAGAGTTGATATCAATGCCTGCTACCCATCTCTGTAATCCTGCTTTCGGAACTGCCACAAAAGCACCAGCGGCTTTCTGCAATTCTAGTGCTTGTAGTTCTTCGTCTGAATATTCAATATCATCGTCTGACCATTCACGTCTCTTTCTATCAGGAACAACCATACCTCGTCTATGTGCTTCGTTAATGATTGCTTGTTCTGTAACAGCAACCGCGCCCATTGTTGTTTTGATGTTCACTGTATTATCGTGTGCAATTTCGTTTGCTAGTTCGATAAATCTTAGTTTCTTATCAATCTTATCAAGTAGTGCAACGTCTTGTCTGTTATAGGCTACGAATTTGTAGAAGTCATTATTATACAACTGGTCTAGTGTGCCATCATATGCAACTTTTTGTTCACCTACTTCGTGTTCACCAATTGTATCAAGTGCGTATGAATGCATTTCGTGGTAAGTATACTTACGATATAGTTCTAAGTAGTCTAAGTGAATTCTGCCAAACAAGTCAAATGTTTCTTGTTCTTTGCCATACTTTACTACTTTTCTTTTCTGTGGATATAAGTCCCATAGGCACATCTTTCGTGTATGTGATTTACTCAATACTCTAGTAATTCTATTAACAGTATATGGAATATCATAACCTTCAGAGTTCCAACCAGTTATCACATCAGCATCTTCAATCACATCTAAGAAGTCATTAAGCATATCCGCTTCACTTAGATAAAGTTCTGTGTTTTCGAATTGGTCACAAATGCGTTGTGCTTCTTTAAGACCCTCGCCCTCACGCATACCCTTTGGCGGAATAACAAGAGTTACCAACAATTCTAACCATTGAAGATGAACTGTTATCGCTGTGATTGGCATAAACGGGTCACTTGGGTCTGCGAAGCCACGAGACGCATCGAAGTCCGTCTCAATATCGAAGAATGCTGTATTAAGTGTAGGCGAATCTATACCATTATAATTCTCACTCAAACACTTGACTTCAGGTTTCATATCACTTTCGTAAAATGCTTTACCTGAATTTATCTTTCGTTCTTTGTGGAGTTCTTTGAGGCGTTTACATTTGATTTGACGAACTTTGTCGCCATGAATACTTACATGGTCACCGCGTGGGTCTTTCACATAGAAAGTGCGCCACGCCGGATAATCATTGTAAACTCGTTTACCTTTAATTCTTTCTACAACTTGAACTATATCTTTGTCTTTGTTGTAGAAGGCGTCTACATAACTCAAAGAGTGCGACCTACTGTTTCTAAGATAGTTTCCATATCTTCAAAATCAGCACGAGTTTCGGCAAGTTTAGCCTTGTGTGCTACCGTGATTGCTTTATTTAATACTGCTGGTTTAATATCCATTTCTTCAGCAATTGCTCTTACAGTATCCCGTAATCCACCTTTAAGGTCTTCACATTCTTGTAGAACTAGACAACCCTCATTAACTAATTGAATGAGTTTGGCTTTTTCTTCTTCGTTGATAGCGTCAATTGACATATAAATCTCCTATAAGTTTGGCAATAAAAAAGAGTGCTTTTACACACTCTTTATATATTAACATAAGTGACTTAAAAAGTCAATAGATTATTTGTTTAAAATGCTACTGTGGCACGAAGTTTTAATTCATCCTTCTTTGATATATCATTATCTTTATCCATCTTGTTACTAATTACTTGTTCTGCATCCTTAGGGGCCTTTGCAACTTTGACATCAGTTGGTGTTTTAATATCTTTTTTAAATTTAGGCATCTTTGCTGTCTTTTCTATCGCATCCTCAACCATCTTTGATGCTTTATCTTCTATGCCTTCAAACGGATTAGCAAAACCTGTAGCAGTAACACTGCTGAGTGCCGTTTTACCTAACATCTTCGCACCAGTTTTGGCCATTCCAGCACCTTTTTTAAGTAATGCCATATTTCTGCGTTTCTTATCTTTATCTATTCCAGTTCCACATCCTTCTTTATCTTTAACATTAGGATTGTTACATTTCATATTTACAATTGTTTTGCCTTTTGGACTGTTTGGGTCATGTGGCTTGCCATTTTTATCATAAACAACATCTTTACCTGCATATTCTGAGATATTTTCACCCCACATGTTGTTAACCCTATTATTAACTTTATTATATTTATTGTCTTTGCTGTAATTACTACTACTGCTACTACTATTTGAAGAGTTACTGCCACCTGTTACATAATCAACAGCATTACCGATAGCAGTTGCGCCAGTACCATCACCGCCTGACATTATATCTGAACCAGAAATTGTTGCTGTTGTCTTTAGACCAGGTGATTTCTTCCATATTTGCTTTCCTATACTGTCACCGGCACCCTTTTTGATTTGAGTTTTTACAGAATTAGGATTCATGCCTGGCTTGAATTTTCCTGCGGCATTTTTAACTGCCTTCTTACCGAACTTTTTGGCTATTGCTTTCGCTGCCATTGGTCCTAGAACTCTTGCGGCTCCAATAGCCAATGGTACAATAGGTAGTACTTCATCTAATCTATCTTCTTTTTCAGCATTTTCCATTACTTCTACTTGTTCACTAAGTTTGGTAAATGCGAATTGAATTAATCTCATCATACCTTCTTTAGTTTTTATCATATTGTCGATTTTTTCTTTGTTTTCATCGCTTACAGCATCGTATACTTGTGACACTGCTGAGGCTGTATATAAATCAACTTTCATCTTACCATCATCAAATTTGACTTGCATATTTTGTTTGTCTGTTACAATCTTTTTAATCGTATCAATTGCTTTGTTGCTACTCTTTGGTTTCATATCCATAACTTTTAAGAATTCGTCTCTAGCCGCGATTGCTTCTTCGTCTTCTTCGTTTACTGCTTTATTTACGGCTTGGTTAATATCGTATTTCATTTTTAAGTTTTTTGGTCGTAATTTTGGTTTAGTTTTAATTCCAGGTAGACCTATTTGATTCTCTGGATGTGCCATTTGGTCTCTATGTCCTGCTCTAGGATTTACTTCGAAATCTTTAGTATCGTATGTATTTTCATAAAAGTCTTCTTCAGTTTCACCGGCAGCCATTTCTTTACAATCTGAACATCTACCATGTCCATCATTGTAGTCCATCATAGGAGCACCACAACAATTACTTACCATACCTTCTGAATCTGCATATTCGTCACCTGGAGAATATGATTCAACAAATACTTCTACCATGTCATCGCCATTACGCAATGCACCTTTTTTAACTTTTACGTTTTCTTTACCGTATTTTGCTATTGCTTCTTCTGGAGACATACTAGTTTGTTTCCAACGCTTTTCTACTTCATTTACAGATTCTTTAATACGAGCATCTAATTGAACATCATCATAGCCTTGTGCTTTATACTTGTCGTATAATCTGACTGCTTCATCATATGACAAATAATTGTCATTAACTTCAGTACCACCAACCCAAACAGAATATTCCATTTCAGAACCTTTTACTGTTTTGTCATATTCTTCTTTAGACATATCACCGTGATAGTCATCGTAAGATTCCTTAACTTCTCTCTGTTCTATAAGTTGTTTGAATTTCATAAGCCTTCTACCTTCTAATCATTGGTGATTTAACTGGATGGTTGTATGATAAGTTACCTGCTTCGGCGCTATATCCCATCTTCATTTTCTTTTTCTTCTTTGATTTTTTAGATGCATATATACTTGCACTTGGGTCGCCACTACCTAATGGTCCTGCCACGGTTGCGATACCGCCTGCACTTGTCATTTCACCTAATATCTCATGTATTTTCATAATAGTATTTATCTAAATGTCTTCTTTGGTAATCCGTCTTTACTGACTTTATTACCGAATTTCTCTGCCTGTTTTGTAATTTCGTTAGGTCCAACATCAACAGTAGTGTTAATTCCTGGTACAACTTTACCTACGCCACCTGCTTCATTAATATCCTCTAATACTGCGTCAAAGTTTTTTAAGTAATAGTCTTGTAATGCACGGCTATCTATTCCCTTGAATGATGATGCGATTTTTGATACATACCAACCCAAAGCGTGTCTCCACTTACCACTATTCTCTTTCTCTTTTCTCTTAAGAACAGAATGCAATCTCTCTGCGGCTTTCTGGTATCTATTGTTGTGTATAGTTGGGTCTATTTTTCTCTTAAATAATTCCCAAGGTGATTCTTCATCAAGTTCTTCTATTTCACTTCTACCAATTACATCCAGAATAGATTCTTTATTAATACCACGAGATTTTGGTCCACCTCTTTTACGAGTTGCTTGTAGT
>Ga0208298_1000386_pt1 | contig 19385 bp, 30 predicted proteins | sample 14BtaG_FD_184088 | JGI IMG/M metagenome (GOLD analysis project Ga0208298, IMG submission 184088) | Marine viral communities from the Subarctic Pacific Ocean - 14B_ETSP_OMZ_AT15311_CsCl metaG (SPAdes) (version 2) | ecosystem: Environmental > Aquatic > Marine > Oceanic | place: Pacific Ocean... | reverse complement strand
ACAACAAATCCAGCCAATGCAGACTATAAAACCTACATAGTCCATAACACAACAAGCTTTAGTTCCTTCGGCTTACCTTCAAACTTTCCGGTGGATTAAATGGCGAAACTTATTTCAAATAGAGACGGACAAAGACTAGGGCCAGCGCTTGATGCTATCGAGGCTATGACTCAACCAAAGAATAGAGCTTCAAGAAGGCGTGTAAGATCTGTAAGTTCTGGTGGATCTGTTAGAAAATGGGTTGTCATAACTTCTGTGATTAACCCGAATGAATATATGGGAGAGTTATATGATTCTCCTGATGGTGAGTTAGAAGAGCCGAGTATAAAAATATTAGTATACGGGGCAGAGTCAAACGAATTTGAGTCAGGGTATGCAGCATTCGCAGATAAGGCCGAAGATAGTAACGGCGATGAAGTTTATTATATAGACGGGTTCCTATTGGGTTAATTATGGCATGGTCAGATATAGATTTTAATATCATAAAAAAAGGTATGATAACCAAGGGGCCGGCTTCTGTCTCATTTGGGGATTATCTTAATCAATTTCTGAAGGCAGCCCAAGAGAGGGTAAAAGTATTAACAGGAAGCATAAAAGAAGATTTAGACTTACCTGGAATAGACGACTGGCAAGCAGGGTATATAAGACAAAAAAGTAATACCAATTCAAATAACAAAAAAGAGTTTCCAGCACAATTTAGAGCATTAATAGAGCTATATAGCTATCTATGGAATCTTAAAACGTATTATTATCGTGACGTGCTTGATGACTTAGAAAATTACCAAGATTATATAGTTGAAGATCATGCACTTGAAGTAGCTATAGGTGAAGAGGCATGGGATATATTTTTGAACTATGAAAGCCTATCATTTGAGAAGATTTTTAAAGCATCAATATTACATGCATTTTATACTATTTATGAACTTACTGAAGTCGTCGAAGGGTCACTATTGAATACAGCAGAAGACCCGCTTGAGTCAAAAATAACTCAAATTCAAGGTTTTGGCTATAGATGGTATGGCGCTCAAGGCAGAGGTGATAGTATAGCTGAAGCAAAAGAAGAAATTGATGATAACGCTTTCTATCAAGCAGAGGCACAAGTTACGGGTTATTCTAATAGACATAGTATTCAAGAATTTAGTTCTGGTTTTGTGACTATTGATTTTAAAGGTGAATTGGGTAACTTTGCATACGGTATACTACAAAAAGATTTAAATGATGATGTTATTGAATCAGACATATATATAGTTGGTGAACTTCGAGTAAATCAAAAGGTGGGGTCAGAAGATTTTGGCGTATTAGGGCCATATGATGATGATTATCCATTATTACTATTTAACCAAGAACCTATATCAATACAAGTAGAGCCGACCACAATTATCTCAGGTGCGACAGGTACTATAAATCAATATATATATAGAAATAATAGTGCAATAGGCCCCGAGATACTTCCTTTTGAGTTGGGTAGTCCACCAGATGGAAAAAATTATGTACAAGCCAATCGAATAGAGCATACATCAAAAAGGGGATTTATAAATCTTAATTTACCTGATCTGGAATACTATATAAATTAAATCAATGATTGCATAAATAACTATAAGAAAATATAATATATAAACTTTAAATACAGGCTAAAAAATGGAAGACCCTAAGTACAACGATTTAATAAAAGTTGGATCGAATAGCTCAACATATCAATATAAGGCATTCCCGCGCGGTGCTACTGGTGGCCTTCAATCTAGTCAAAGTTTTATATTAGAGCTTACTTTTGAGGACGAGCAAACACCAGCGCAACCTTTCGATATATCCGGCGCAACTGCAACGCTATATGTAACTGCTTATAATAGTCCTGGTTTTCCTAAGACGATGTTAGCGGCTGGCGTATTATCTGATTCAGGTGGCGGGACTACTGACACAGTAACTTTCACAGTTAGTAAAGACAATATCCCTGATGAGCTTGGTAATATCGCAGCCTCAAAAGTTGGCAACTCTGCATTTTTCTTAATACTTGAGGACGCAGATACTAAACTTCAATTCTATCAAACAATAAACGTCATAGATGAATCATTTGCTTTGACTGGTGAGAATACAGTTTCCGAAAATATCATAGTTGCGGGCGGCAATGATTTAGGCACTGTCATAAATGTCGGAGAAAATACACCGCCTGTAACGCCTAACTTCTTAGACGCTTATATTGTTGGTGTAGGTACTGGTGACTGGTTAGGGCTTGATGATAATCTCGTTGTGTGGAATGGTTTGGACTGGGTTGCAAGATTGCCAGAAACGGGAAATTTTGTATTCAATGAAACTGACACGACAACTTATCGCTATACGGGCGTAGATTGGGGCGCATTCACTCCAGCAGACGGAACCATCACACAAGCTAAACTTGCACCAGGCTTTACGCTTCCAGATAATAACGTCACTAATGTGCAATTAGACGACATGGCCCAAGACACAATAAAAGGCCGTGTGAGTTCTGGGGCTGGCGATCCTGAAGACTTAACGACTGGCCAAGTCAGGACTATTTTAGCAATATCAAATGTTGATAATACAAGTGATATAGATAAGCCCATATCAACAGCTCAACAAAGTGCAATTTCGGTAAAACTGGATGCAACAGCACAAGCATCCGATTCATTGAAATACGGCGGTTTAGACATCGATACGGCTAATATATCAAATGGTCGTGTGTTGGCGGCTAAGGCTTCATTAACTGAATTAGAGTTTGTCGATCAGTCAGCCGGTGGCGGTGGTGGTAATGGTGTTGCGCTTCCTTTTATATTCTCCAATGATATAACTGCAACAGACCCAACAAGCGGTGGGATAAAATTTGACTCTGCAACTATTGGAAGCATAACCGAAATTTACGTTTCTTACACTTCAAATAATAACGTTGATGCAACACTAAGAATAAACTCTCTTGTCAACAATGGCTTTTACATTCAGCAGCTTGATGATGATGCCAATTTCATTGAAGTGAATGTAGATACAGTGACAGACAATACTGGATGGGCTACGCTTGGGGTGACATTGCAATCAACTGGAACAATACCAGCGAATGCCACTACAGTAGGCGTAGACTTTAATTTCTATTCCTCTGCGGGTGTTTCAGTATCTTCTGTATTTGGTAGATCTGGAGCAGTTGCGGCAAGTGCAGGTGATTATGCTTTAAGTCAAATCACAAACGACTCAACAGAACCTGGTGCATTTGGCTCAGATGCTATAGATAGCTTAAGCTCTAATAAAATGTCGATAGCTGATTATGACGCAGCGGGAATAAGTGAGCAAGTTGTCGGATTAACAGCCGCGCAATCTTTGACGAATAAAGATATAAACGGGGTGACTTTAACTTCTTCGGGTGCAGCAACTCAAGTATTATATGACGATGGTTTATACCGAGTGCCTCCAGGATCTACTGGCGGGGAAGCGAACGACGGCGCAAATACTGGATTAGGTGATGCAGGAATTTATAAAGATAAAACCGGCATAACTTTAAATTTCAAGGATCTAATAGGCGGCACAAACTGCAACATAACAAGCCAGACTGATACGGTCACAATCAATGCAACTGGTGAATCTAACGCAGCTAGTAACTTAGCTGGTGATGAAGGAATATTTGCACAGAAAAATGGCATAGATTTAGAGCTTAAGTCATTAACGGCAGGCACTGACATAAGCTTAGTGTCAGACGCTAATACGATCACAATTAATTCAACTGCTACCGGTGAGAGTAATACGACTTCAAACACTGGAGCAGGCGCACAAGTTGCAAAGGCTAAGTCTGGAACTGATTTACCTATGAGGTCTATAGTAAGCGGCGATTCTTCTGTAACTATAACACAGAATACAGATGATATAGATCTGTCTTTTTCAGTAGATAACGCAACTGACACGAATTTTACATCAAAAGCTATAGGCGATTTGCAATACTGGGATGGTACAGATTGGGTAAACTTAGCGGCAGGAACTTCAAGTTATGTGCTTACTTCTAATGGTGCAGGTGTTGCCCCTTCTTACCAAGCAGGTGGTGGCGGTGGCGGTGCTGTAAATTGGGATTTCACTAGCTCGTCAACAACAGCGGCAGCAGGCGAAAAACATATACTTTCAGGATCTGGAACAGTGCTGACTTTCCCTGCAGCCCCAGCAGATGGAACGCAAATAGAATGCATAAGAGATGATTCAAGTAATGCCCCAGCAGTGGCTAGGGGTGGAAGTGATACAATAAATGGAGTGATAACGAATATGAATTTAGATACAGACCAAGGCAGAACGACATTTATTTACGATTCTGGAAATACTAACTGGAGAGCATACAATGTCTAGTAACTTAGATGTAGGACCATTTGGGGGTGGAAATACCGCCATAGTGCAAGATCAGAGAGCCGGAGGAACAAACGGGCTTGATATAACCTCTACACTTGCAGATCAAACATTAAATACAATTGTAAGAGATCGCTCATGGTTAGTATCTTTGTCATCTGATGAGATTACGCTTGAGGCAGGAGAATATGATATATATTTAGAAGATATTTATCTAAAATCTGTAAACACGATACACAATCGAATAACATACACTATAACCGACGATTTAAACAACTCTCTAGGTAGATATATTACGAGTAACCCAGTGTCTAGAGACCAGTATATGAGCGTATCTAATCTAATAGCAAACACAACATTAGTAGCGCAAGGTATTATAAAACTTAGATGTGTTGCATCAGCGAATGTCAATAGGACAAGCCCATCGCCTATACAAGGCACAGAATACTATCAAAAGTTAATAATTAAAAAAGTGGGTTAAATATGTATAAATCATTCACTCTAAATGGCGAGTATAGAGCGCAGAAGTCTAACGCAGAAGTTCACAAAGACGCTACAAATATACAAGAGTTTGACTCCTTTGAGGATTTAGCCGCAAGCCCTGAATACATTGCCTATCAAGAAGCAAAAGCAGCAGAGCAGGCTACTGCTGATTACGCCAACCTAGATAAAATTGTAAAACAAAAGCAAGTTGAGTTAGGTATGGACTTAAGCAAAGAAGGCTTAGTGCAAAATGGAGTATTGTTGCACACGATCCTTCAAACTCCAATTCCTGAAAAAACACAAGCCGCTTTTGATTGGCTCCAAGATCTTTGGCAGGCTAAATACTTCACAGTCAATGAAGGCGACATAGTAACCTTTGATGATGTAGAACCTCTGAATATAAGCTATGCAGAGATAGCGGCTGAGTTAGGTTTTTAAAATGTCTTCAGATGAAACATTAATCTGGCTGCATAGCCTAAATTATTATCATGATATGGTCGAGCTAATAGGTGACTATGACGAGCAAAAGGATTATGTCGGCCCAGAAAACAGTAAGATATCTTATTTAATTCCGCGTACTATTTGGGGGATAGATATAAATGCAGCCGCTTACATTCACGATTATTTCTATACTAAATATAAAGGTAGTAGTGAGCAAAAGCGTTTTGAGATTGATTCAATATTTCTTGCTGATATGATGCAAATAATAGAGTTTGAGGATTGCTGGAGAATAAGAAGGGTTTTGGCTAGAATGAGAGCAGTTAAGTATTTTTCTGTAGTTCGTGAGCAAGGCGCTGAGATATTCCACAAATAGTACAATTATAATTAAATGCTATATTTATAATATATAAAATGTTTTATCGAATATAATTTTACACAAGGTCGACTAATGGAAATCAACGGAGAGAGTGCGGGCGTTATGGCTGCCGCTTTAACTGCACTCGCTATTATTGTGAAATTCTTTAAATATATGTTCTCAAAATTTTCTAAAATAGATGGCTGCGAGGCTGATATTTTAGACTTGAAAAAATCTCTTGAAATGGTTAAGGATTCAGATGTAAAAGAGATAAGAAATGATATAAGGCAACTGGAAAAAGATTTTCAAGAACTTAAGAACACTGTAGAGCAAGCCATAGTTGAGGGTAATAGCTCTATTGAAAAAACTGTATCTAACCTGCATATTAAGTTATTGGAGAAAATAGCTGATATGAATAAAAAGAATAATCAAAATGATTGATGCAGCGGCAGACACATTGAAGATTATGCATATTGAAGACGATATAGTTAATCAGAGCATGATCAAAGCTTACCTTAAGACAAAGCATAAAGCACAAGTAGACTCGCAAAGTACAGTATTAGGCGCGTTAAGGCATTTAAAAGGTGATCCGGAAGACTCTATAGATATCTTTGTTTGTGATTGGATGCTACCACTATATGACGCGGGGCACATAATCAAAGAATTATACTCAACTGGTAAGGCTGTAATATTTTATACTTGCCTAGAAGAAGAAGAAATAAAAGATAACGTCAAGAGTATAATCGGTTTCTATCCTAGAAGATTTCACCATGTCCGAAAAGGTTCAAAATCAAACATGGAAAAATTATCTAATTTAATATTAAGGGAAGCATGAAAAAATTATTTATTTGTATCGTTTTATTAGCTTGTACTGGCTGTGAAATTGTCGGCCCATACACAGGGACTAAGTATAGTATTGGCGTTGATTCTGATAATGGCTTATATTTACACGCTAAACCTCTTGCATTTGACAAAGTTAAAAGTTTATTAGATTAATTGTTTTCGCATATAAAGAGGTCTTTCCCTTTCCTCTTTACCCTCGACCGCTAAGAGTTGCCCGGCTCCTAGCGGTTTTTTTATAGACACAAAAAAAGCCCCTTCATAGTCCGTCGACTCAGGGGCTTTAGATTCGTAACGCTTTAAATAATATTCAAGATTTATCTAGCTCTCTTCATTACAAAACAACTAAGATAGAGACTCTCCTATATATTTAATTAGTTTAGATAATCGCTAGCCATTAGGCCAGCGAGTTTTAATTATAGTCTTATGTTCTTATTGTGTCAACTATTTTTCACCCCCATATAGTAACCTTGTTCAGTTCTTGGATTTACTGGCCGTCTCATAATGTCAATTTTCTGTTGCTTAGAGTATCCTGTATTTTTGCACTCTATATCTACAGGATCTGTTATTGTTGAAACGTCTGAGGTGGGTTTACATATGCTATATTTTCCGGTTTTTCTGTATACCCTAGACATTAGAAATTAACCGAGCCATTATTGTTGTATCCATTTGGTTGAGGCGCTTGTTGCTGCATTGGCGGCTGCTGGAATTGCTGAGGCTGTCCAGTATTCCCATTATAAGGCGGTGGTGTTTGTGGTTGTTGCTGCATTGGCGCTTGTTGTTTATCTTCTTCAAAAATTGACAACCAGACTGAATCTTCGCCCGCATTCATTGCCTTTTGTCCCATAGCACCAATAACAGCACACATAGCAGCATCTAATACAATAGCCTCACCGCCCTCACTATATACATGAACTCTGCCTACATTTACACGCTTCTTTTTTACTTCATTGTTTTGGTTTGTGAATTCGCTAGTTGTGAGTAGTAATTTTTTCATTATCTTCTTCCTTGGTTGTTTAATTGTTGTGATGCTTTTTGAATAACTAGGCCACCGACTACTTTGCCTTTAAATTTAACTGTCGGGTCAGCCACTATTTTAATTGTCTGGCCTATCCAGTTCTGATAAGCTCCAAATAAATGAACTAGTGCTTTTCTTTTTCCTTTACTGATAATTAAAGCTTTTTTTGCTCCCTCTAAAGTTGCGACTATTTTATTGTCTGTTTTAGCCGTCATAGGTATTGGTATTGCGTCAACACTTAAGGCTATTATTTTATAGTTCATCTCTTTTATACCATTAACAGCAAAATCAAGATAGCCTAAATAATTTTCAGTTGGATCAAAGAAATCTTGCCCGCTTATTTCTGTTTTTACTATTTTTCGCATAAATCCCCCATCATTTGTTTAATCATTAACTTTTCTTCATAGTCTTCTTCCTCTCTATTTAAGTGATAATTTGGAATTCCTATCTCTGTTACTTCTGGGAATAATCCAATATTCCCGCCATCGTATTTTTTGGCAGTGTTATAATTATCGATTGCTTTTAGATAATCATTGCGCCCCTTATCTAAACTATCTTCATTGATAATAAACGGGCCTACATCATTTTCATTTGATGTTCCAACGAAGATCACATTAAACTCATCAATATCTACACCGTTAGCGACTAGGCCGTCACGATAAAAGGCAAACTGTAGGTGATATTGCCGATCATATAACTCACGTTCTATTGCCGATCTAGTCAATTCTTTACCGAATGTCTTTAAATCTCCGGCAGTATTATTTCCATAGTAATCAATCATAGCTTTGCATTTTTCGCCGGTGTACTTACAAACCCAAGATATAGCCGTTTCTCTATAATTAGCCATAGCTAACATTTTGGATGCTTCCCTATGATTACGTACTGCGTCAACTATATTTTTAACTTTCTCATTTAGTACTTCAGGAAAAATAACTTCTTTTCTTGGGTCTTGAGTGGATAACCAAGCTTTATACTTGTCTGATGTCTCCCCGTATGGCTTACCGGTGCTCTCGTTTATTGGGAAACCTGATGCAATATAGTGATTGTCAATTAATTCTTGTGCTGCCTGTTGTCCTTCTAAGATGTGGGCATGCACAATTGACCCAAGAGCCATCGGCATTGTTCTTTTGAACTCTTTTGTTTCTTTATATAGCCCTCTTGCTGGACTGATTGAGTAAGGTTTTAATTTACTCGCGTTTAAGCCAGGCAGTTTTAAATATTCTTCAAATGGCATATCATGGTAAATCACTTAAACAGCTCCTTATATTTTTCTCTTGTCATTTCTTCGACTACTTCACCAGCAGAAATATTGCGAGCTTTTGCGACACCTTTTATAACCCGCCTTACTTCTTCATCACGAACTTGTATTGGTTTTCTCAATGTATACTCCTTTATTGTTGGATGATTAAGTATAGCCTTATTGTTTACACCAGTCAATAGTAAAATAAGCATAAAATATAAAATTTAATAAAAACTGTTTACATGTATTGAAAGTGTATACAGTTGGTTATATACTACCCATACAAACGAAACAAAAAGGAGCTACAAAAATGAAAGATCAGACAATAACAATCAAAGCCCCAATAACAGAGCATTGCACTGAGTGCGATTATGAAGCATCAAACAGCTTTGGCTCTCATAGGTATTGGTGCCCAAAATGCGGTGAGGGCAGAGTTGAAAGGGGTAGAAGACGAAACAAATTTGTTTATGCATATAAAAACACAGGTAAATATAATTTTTGCAGCAATGAAGATCAGACCCAGTATTACATAGTTATACCTAATGATAATATATACGGCTTTGTACTCAATGAAGATGACCTTGACATAGATTGCCCATTTGAATTAGCTAATCAAATTCATGATATTCTCGATAGATATATCTACACATCAAAATTAGAAGTCATAAAGAAAATTGTAGACCTATTTTCTGATGAAGAATATGTTTTATGTCAAAAGATGATTAGAGCTGAGGAGGCAGTTTTAGACGCTCAAGAAGAGCTACTAAAAAAGATGGATGCGGTCACTCATATACAAGATGAAATGGAGTGTTACGAGGAGTCTAAAAAATGAAAAACCCGAAACACGAAGGCGAACAAGACCCATGCAAAGACAAGGGCTTAGCTCAATTAGAATGGCTGTTAGTCTGCTGTATGGCTTTTTATACCGCGGCTTTTCTATGGGCTAACTGGGGGAATTAAAATGTTTATACCGCGGCTTTTCTATGGGCTAACTGGGGGAATTAAAATGAGAGAGATTAAATTTAGATTCTGGTCTAAAAATGAGCATATGATGTATATGAATCATGATACATATGTGCAGGATAATTATTTTAATCTGATTAATAATAACTTGTGGGCCTATGAATGCATGCAATACACCGGCCTAAAAGACAAGGATGGTAATGAGATATACGAGGGGGATATTCTGCAAACAATATATGGGCTCAATAAATCCATAGGCGTAGGAGTGGTAGAGATGCAAGACGGTTGTTGGTCTGTGAATTTCAAAAAAGGCAAAAGACCCATTCAGTTATATTCAGATGACCATGGTAATATCATTCGGGATCAAGATTATCTGAAAATGTTTTCAGCTTTTACTGGAAATTCATGCGAAATCATCGGCAATATCCACGAAAGCCCTGAGCTATTAAAATGACCCAAATTTCAAAAACCGGCCTTAAAAAATCACAGCTTGAGAAAGGATTAAAAGAAGCTGAGACAAAAGCGGCTTACTGGAAGCGTAAAGCGTTGACTTATAAGCAGGCTTTAGAGATCGTTGAGAATGCAAACCCGTATATGTATAAGGGATAAATGATGACCTACAAAGGCTCAAGACACAGAACCGACGGAAAGGATTTCAAGAAGTACCAGAGTAACCAAACGCTTTGGGACAACTTAGATAAAAAAAGGCTAGAAGCGGCTGGAATTAAAATACTGGAGATAAAAAAGAAATGAATAATTATCATAAAGAATGGCAGAAGCTATGTGAAGATACATTCTCTGGCGTCAATGAATGCCAAATGGAGGCTACATATATTATAGAGAATCTCGAAAAAGAAAACGCGGAGTTGAGGGACTTAGTTTTTAAGTCATGGATTAGTCAGACTGAAAGATACAATCCAGATATATCTCAAGATATAAAAACGCAGTGGGAGAGTTCTTATATGTATAAATTACTTAAGGAGCAAGGCGAATGAGTGAGGTAATTAAATCAAGATTTAAAGAAGTCGGAGTAGAATCACCTATTGTTCCTTCTGCTACATTTTACGCTTTTACTTATGTGTGGCCCACGTATACCACCCCAGGCACGGAACCTCAGTGGTCTGTGCCAGTATTCTACGACACTAGAAATAAAGCTTTAATAGCTGCAAAAGATATACCTGAAGATCAAGTTAGGATTTATGAATTGAAAGTGCCAAGTATAGAATTGAGGAAGGAGCAAGGCGAATAACTAAAAGCACCTTGCACAATTCCCCTGAGTAGATTATATTGATTTATCTTTAAGCGGTGGCCGACATTGGATTAATTACCCAATGGAATAGGTTTTACTTTCGTCCCCTAGCGGCTCACCACGCTTTTTTCAATGACGAAGCAAATGACGAAGCGCAAGAAAACTATCAAAAAATATTCCTGCCTTCTCTTTTTGGAGAAAAAATGCAACATTCATTTAATATTGAATTAGCTAATGTCCTTTCAGTAGACGAAGCAATCCTACTGCAAAATTTAACTTTTTGGCAACTGACAAATAAAGCCAATGGTCGAAACTTTCATGACGGTAAATATTGGTCGTATAATTCTACACGTGCCTTTGCTGAGATATTCCCGTACTGGTCACAGCAAAAGATTAAGCGCATTCTTAAATCATTAGAAGAGGCCAAAATGGTCACTTCAGGGAATTTTAATAAGTCTGCTTATGACCGGACAAAATGGTATTCAGTATGTGATTATGCATTGAATATTATTGACCCATCCCATTGTACAGAAATGAACAATGGAAAGTGCGAGAATGTACAACCTATACCAGATATAAACACAGATAGTAAACCAGATAATAAAAATATATATAAAAGTTTGCCAATTGAGCAAAGAGAAGAAGAATTCAAGGCGCTAGTTAAAACAACTTGGTCAGAATTAGGCGCTGAAGACTTCCTGCCAAATCTTGAGGCGCAAAAGTTTTATCTTTACTGGTCAGAGTCGAACGGCAAAAAAATGCTATGGGAAAGGCAAAAGACATTCGACATCAAGAAAAGATTTAAACGCTGGCAGCTAAATAACTTTAACTCAAGTAAACCACATAACCCAAATATTAAACCAAACGCATAAAAAGGAAAGGTAGCATAAAATGAAAGTAAACAGCAAACAACTATTGGCAGCACTTAAAAAACTAAGTGGAGCTATAAACAATCCTTCAGTTCCAGTACTCGCAAACGTTAGAATTATAACTGGATTAGACCAAGTAAATTTAATTGGCACTAATTTAAATCAAACTATTAAAGTAACTTTACCATGTGAAGTAAAGACACAGATTGATACTACAATTAATTTTAAGCGTATCACGGCCATTTGTTCTCAGTTAGTAGATGATTATGTAAAGATAACTATTAAGGACGACACAGCGGCTTTAAAATGCGGCAAATCAAGATTTAAACTAGCATGTATAAACTCAGATCAATGGCCAATTGATAACGTAGAAGGCGACTTCAAAGAAATAACGCTAGATTATAAGACCATAAAAGAACAGATTCACCAAGTATTTTATGCAGCATCAAAAGATGAATCAAGGGCGGTTTTGAATGGCATTTTATTTGAGGTCAAAGAACGCGATTTTAATACAGTTGCTACTGATGGCAAAAGGCTGGCGGTATCTTCAGTATATGGTATGCAGCAAGAAGATTTAAATATTTCTTTTATATGTCCAGTTGGTGTATTAATGGACGTGATAAAAAACGCTTCAGATTATATCAACCTTAAAATATATGAATCAAAATTATCTGTCAAGTCTGGCAACTATGAGGTCACAACTAAATTAATTGAAGGTAATTACCCTAACTACACTCAGATAATACCTGGAAGCTTTGCAGGTAAATTGCATATCAATAAAGTTGCACTATTGGAAGCAGTTCAACGCGTATCACTTATTTTAGATAGCTTCACTGAAAGTATTAAACTTGTATTCAATGGAAACGAATTACACGTAACAGCCCAAACTCAAGATAGTGCGCAAGAGACTATTTTAATAGAAAGTGAAACTAACGAAGAATTTAGCTTTAATCCTATCTTCCTTATAGACGTGCTCAAGAACCTAGATACAGATCATGTAATGTTAAACTACAATGACAGTATATCGCCAACTTTGATAAGCGCGAATAATCTTAAATACATACTAATGCCAATGAGAGGTTAATAATGGATTATCAGGAGTTTATTAATTCTAAGGGCAATAAGTTTATAGAGTCTGGCTTTGAAATATATGATCGTAATTTAAATAAAAACCTATTCGATTTTCAAAAGTTTTTAGTAAAGAAGGCGCTCATGAAGGGGCGATACGCGATATTCGCAGAATGTGGACTTGGCAAAACTCTAATGCAATTAGAATGGGCAAATCAAATAACATTGCATACTGGCCAACCTGTTTTAATACTTGCGCCTTTAGCAGTAGTCCAGCAAACAATTCGAGAAGGCGAAAAGTTTGGTATAGAATGCGGCACAACTTCAAATTATATGATTCAAATATCAAACTATGAGCAGTTAGATAATATCGATTGTACTATTTTTTCTGGAATTGCTTTAGATGAATCCGGGATTTTAAAAAATTATCAAGGCAAAATAAAAAGTAAAATTTTAGAAAAGTTTTCATGTACTAAATTTAAAACTGCATGGACTGCCACTCCATCACCTAATGATCATATCGAGCTAGGCAATCACGCCGAGTTTTTGAACGTCTGCACTAGTAAGGAAATGGTTAGTCAGTTTTTTATAAATGATTCTTTCTCAAAAGAGAAGCACATCTCAAAATACAGACTTAAAAAACACTCAGTTAAAGATTTTTGGAATTGGGTTGGGGAATGGGCGTCAATGATTGAGTCACCTTCTGATATAGGTTTCGATGGCAGTAAATATATTTTACCAAAATTAAATATGATAGAAGAAAATGTGCAGGTGTCGAAAAAAGATAATGGTCAGCTTTTTAATGATGTTGCGGTTTCAGCTACAGATTTCTATAAAGAATTATCAAGGTCGATTGATGAACGCGCACAAAGGACTGCCGATATTGTCAATTCAACGGATGAAAATTTTATAGTCTGGATAAAATCAAATGAAGAAGAAAAGGTAATAAAATCGCTAATCTCAGATTCTAAGGTAGTGAACGGTTCGGATAAGCCAGAATACAAAGCTAAAATATTGAATGATTTTGCTGAAAATAAATTCAGAGTTTTAATCACAAAAACCAAAATAGCTCAGTTTGGTTTAAATTATCAAAATTGTCATAACCAAGTTTTCATGAGTTTTGATTTTAGTTTTGAGTCTCTTTATCAGGCTATTAGAAGATCATATAGATTTGGTCAAAAAGAGCAGGTTAATATTCACATGATAACTATAGAAACTATGGGGAACGTGATGCAATCCATTAACGATAAGCAGGAAATGTTTCATGATATGAGAGTTAATATGTGCAATTTAATAAACAATAAAGGCGTAAAAATGAAAGAAAATAAAAATAATATATTTGAGACTGAAAACGCAAAAATCATCAACGGCGATAGCTGCAAATTAATAAAAGAGATAAAATCAGACTCAGTAGATTATACTTTCTTTTCGCCACCTTTTTCTGATTTATATATGTTTTCTGATAATCCCAAGGATATGAGTAACTGCAAAAATTATAATGAATTTTTCGAACATTTTAAATTTTTAATACCTGAGCTGTTAAGAATCACTAAAAAGGGGCGCCTATTATCAATGCATTGCACTCAAATGAGCACAAGTAAAGGCAAAGATGGCAAACTGGAAATCATAGATTTCCGGGGCGATTTAATTAGAGCTATGCAGGAATTTGGATGGGTGTTCCATGCTGAAGTGGCAATATGGAAGGATCCAAAGATAGTAGCACAGCGAACAAAAGCTATGCAGCTTCTTCATGCTACGACAAAAAGAGACTCAACAATAAACAGAATGGGATTCCCAGATTACCTCTTAACTTTTAAAAAAGAAGGGGATAATGAAAACCCAGTTACTCACGAAGGTAATGGTTTGGATTTTTCGTATTGGTGTAAAATAGCTGAACCTATATGGCTTGAGGGAGAGATAGACGCTGGCGACGTTCTTAAAATTAAAGACGCGAAAGCTCCACAAGATGAAAAGCATATGACCCCTACTCAACGAGAACCTATAAAAAGGCTATTGGAACTTTACACTAATAAAGGAGATTTAGTTTTCAGCCCATTTTCAGGAGTAGGGACAGAAGGCACAGTTTCGATTGAGAATAACAGAAGGTTCTTGGGATTCGAGCTAAAAGAATCATATTTTGAATTATCAAAAAAATATATTGAAATAGCAGAAAATAATAATAAGCAATTAGAACTATTCTAAATGCAATCCAAAAAACAGAGCTTTAAGGAGTCTGTTATTAATGTGGCCATTGGTTATGTGGTCGCATTAATTAGCCAGTTGATTGTATTCCCTATAGTTGGGGTACAATCAACTATTACTCAAAATATAAAAATAAGCCTTTACTTTACAATTATCTCTTTAATTAGTAGTTACCTAATAAGGCGTTTTTTTAATAAAAGTGAAATCAATGGATTATCAAAGTTTAGGGATAGATATAAGGTCGAGCGGCCAACACAAGACGAAGTGTCCGAACTGCCTAAAAATAGGTAAGCGACAAGAGGATAGTTTATCTGTCGACCCATCAAGAAATGTATTTAACTGCCATAAATGCGGATGGAATAACGGGCAGATCAATAACCAGAAGATACAGAATTATATCCCACAGCCACCTAAGCAGAAAAAGCAAGGTGAGTATAGGCCCAGCGAGTTAAGGCCGCTTAAAACGGCTGAATTGCAATACTTTGAAAACAGAGGAATAAGCGAACAGGTTTTGTTTAAGTCAGGAGTTAGGGGCTGTACTAAGTGGATGTCACAAATACAAGGCGACTGTGACACAATAGCTTTTCAGTTTATTAAATCTAATAAGCGAGTTAATACAAAGTATAGAACCGCTGACAAACAAATGTCACAAGATGCCAATGCGGAAAAGTGTTTTTATAACTTTGAAGTATTAGAGAAAAAGCCAAAAAGAGTACACATAACAGAAGGAGAAATCGACGCCTTAACATTAATCGAATGTGGATTTATTGATGTTGTAAGTGTCCCAGATGGAGCGCCAAATCCAACAGCCAACAACTTAGATAATAAATTCTCATACTTCACTGAAGAGGCGATGAAACTATTTGACGCAATAGAAGAAATTGTACTTGTTACAGATAATGACGAGAACGGACGTTTTTTAGAGTCCGAGCTTAGAAGACGCTTAGGTATAGATAAATGCTTATTTATTCAATATCCAGAAGGCAGCAAAGATATAAATGATGTCTTAGTCAAAGAGGGGCCGGAAGCTGTAGAAGATGTGCTATTAAGCGCGAAACATTACCCAGTAGACGGGCTGCATACATTCGCAGATTACAAAAATGAAATAATTGACATGTATAACGGGGTTCAACAACAGTATTGGACTACAGGTTGGCCCCATATGGATAAGCATTTAAAAGTTAAAGGCGGTCAATTAAACATCGTAACCGGTACACCCGGCAGCGGTAAAAGTGAATGGGTTGATGATCTTATGATTAATACAGTTCATAATTATGGCGCTAAATGGGCGGTATTCTCTCCAGAAAACTATCCGGTAAAAGTTTACTTTCGAAAGCTATCTGAAAAATATGAGTCTATGAACTTTAGCGAGTTCCAAGAGGCAACGCTAAAAAACTCAATAACTGAGCTTAGTAATCATATTCACTTAATAGTTGATAATGATAAAGACGATGTAACAATGGAATACTTATTTGAACGAATAAGGACTTTAGTTTTTAGAAAAGGTATTAAGGCGGTTATAATAGATCCTTGGAATGAAATTAGCCATGTAATGGGCGAGCGCGAAGATCAATACTTATCTAAGATGCTAAGAAAAATAAAGCGTTTTATAAGAAAATATGATTTGTCATTCTGGCTTGTGGCCCATCCGAAGAATCCACAAAGGAATAAAGATGGTAATTACAATAAGATAACAGCTTATGATATAGCGGGCGGTTATACATGGAACGCCAAAGCCGACAATATTTTTTCAGTTTGGAGGGATAGGACAGATAATAAAAAGCCGGTCGAAGTGGATATGCTGAAGATCAAATATAAAACCGATGGAGAATTAGGGACGTGTCGCTTCTTCTATCAATATGCGACAGGTAAATTCCAGAGCTGCGGGAGCTCTTTGGATGACTTAACGAAAGTGGAAGATAGAGGAGGGAAATCAGTAAATGGCTGGTAAAATTTTATATTGTGTATTAGTGACAACAAAGCAGAATCAGCCTTTTGTCGAATTAGTTACTGATAAAAAGCCAGTCGCGGATCTGTACCAGAAAATCAATATAGATAAAGGTTTATTTTCAGTAGTAGTAGAGAAGAAATTAAACCAGCTGCCAAAGGAGCGCAGAAAATGACAAAGGTAGGTGATTACGAATGGAAACAGCTATCACAATGGGATATAGCGCCCAGTGAGTGCGTTGAAACTTTCATTAAAAGTGAATGCGGTAAGTATGTATATCATTATATTTTGAAAATTTGTTATGCTGTTATTTCAGAAAACCATACTAAATGGGAAGTGGTTAAATTTTTAGATAATGTACCTGAAGATATTAAAAATTGGCGAGGCGGAAAAGCAAAGGAGCGCAGGAGATGAGAGGCGAAAGAATAGAATATTGGGTAGGTGAATTTTGTGATGCAGTTGGTAAATCTGCAAAGCATAATTGTCAATCACATATTATTCATGAAATAAGATGCCTATATAATGAGGCTCAAAAAGAAGTGTTGCAGGAACGCGACAAGTACAAGGAAGCTCTTGAGAAAATAGCGCAAGGCCCAAGATCTATTGATTGGAGCTATTCGGGTTATATTGAATTAACTGCAGGTGAAGTATTTCAAAATATAGCTACGGAGGCGCTGAAAAATGAAACCAAGTGACGCGAAGATATTAAAATTTATGCATCGCTGGCGGCCATTGGGGAAAGAGCAGAGAAAGAAGCTTTATGAGGAAATAGCAAAGAAGGGGAAAATATGAGAGTTTTAGTAGCTTGTGAGAGTTCCGGTACTGTGCGAGATGCATTTATTGCAAAGGGACATGACGCTTGGAGCTGTGATATTTTACCGGCAGATGATAATAGTTTATTTCATTTTAATTGTGACGTAAAAGAAGTGTTATACAAAGATTGGGATTTAATTATAGCTCACCCGCCTTGTACCTATATGTGTAATTCAGGGGTTTGTCATTTGCATAAAGATGAATCGAGATGGCAAAAACTAGATGAAGCAGCCGAGTTTTTTAATTTATTTTTAGATCACCCATGCGAAAAAATATGCGTGGAGAATCCAATACCGCATAAATACGCAGTGGAGAGAATAGGCGGTAGAAAATACACCCAAACTATACAGCCTTGGCAATTCGGACACCCAGAAAGTAAGCGCACTTGTCTCTGGTTAAAAGGTTTGCCTAAATTAGTAGAAACTGATAATGTAAAACATATATATGATAAATTACCAAAACATAAACAGCAAAGGCTGCATTACATGCCCCCTGGTAAAGATAGATGGAAGGAAAGATCAAAGACTTTTGATGGAATAGCTAAAGCTATGGCCGATCAATGGGGGAGAAAGAAGAAGTGAGCAGATTTACAGAGTTCAAAGTTTTAGGACTACCAAAGCCACAAGCCAGACCAAGAGCAGTATCACGCGGAAAGTTTGTTAAGGTTTATTCTCCTGGTACTGAATGGAAAGAAGCGGTTAAGTATGCAGCAACAAAACAAGAGAAGATTACAGCAGAAGCCATTGAGGTAAGCTTAGAGTTCTATTTTGACCGGCCTAAGAGTCATTACGGAACTGGAAAGAACGCGGATAAGTTAAAAGCTAGTGCTCCAAGATTTCATACTAAGAAGCCCGATGTTGATAATTTGGCAAAAGCGGTTTTAGATGCTTGCCAAGATGCGGGATTGTTTAAGGATGATTCTATGGTTTTGTCGCTACTGATTGAGAAATTTTATCTTGATCCAGGAGACGATACAAAGCAGGGTTGCAAGATTAGCATTAAGGAATATTAAGATTTAAGGCTGAAGTGTAAAAACTTTGGCTTTTTTATTAAATATGTATTGCGCATACACAATTTGTGTATGTAGTATTACTTATCAACTAAAACAAAAGGAAAGAAAGTGAGTAAAGTAGAAGTAGATAAAAACAGTGTATTCATTTCTGGTATTGAGTATGTCCCAAAAAGCGAATCTAAGGAAGTTGCTAAAATACAAGGAGATTATGTAATAGTTAGGTGTCGCAATGCAGGAGTTCATGCAGGTTATTTAGAGTATAGAAAAGATGGTGTGGTTAGGTTAAAAAATAGTCGTAGGCTCTGGCGCTGGTGGTCTAAATTTTCACTATCAGGTTTGGCTGATTGTGGAGTTCTTGAAAGTAAAATCTCTGAAGTTCGTTTTTCTTGTGTGTTAGCTAAGCTAGATCTTACCGATAGTGATGTGTGTGAGGTTTTGTATTGCACTGAAAAAGCGATGAAATCAATTCAATCAATTAAAGATCATGAAAATGAGTAAGTCTTCTTATTTTGATGATTTAGAGTCTGGCTCTGGCGATGGCTATGGCTATGGCTATGGCTC
>Ga0208298_1000385_pt1 | contig 19394 bp, 15 predicted proteins | sample 14BtaG_FD_184088 | JGI IMG/M metagenome (GOLD analysis project Ga0208298, IMG submission 184088) | Marine viral communities from the Subarctic Pacific Ocean - 14B_ETSP_OMZ_AT15311_CsCl metaG (SPAdes) (version 2) | ecosystem: Environmental > Aquatic > Marine > Oceanic | place: Pacific Ocean... | reverse complement strand
CCTTGCAATGGCCCCAACCAATTGTCCAGCGTCCTGCCGGGCAACGGTAGGCTCGTACCATGCCGTCTTCAGTTACTTTATGTAAACCTTCAAATTTCTTTACTAGGTTAATGCCGTTTTGAGATACAGTTGTTGGTGTCATCGTAGTGTCCAGAATAAGTATGAAACGCCAGCAGATGCCGCGATCCAGAATAAACGCTCCGCAAAGCGTAATGTTTGTCCATCAGTCGATACCCTATTAACAATATCGACCACCTTATCCTCCAACTCTTCGTGCTTTTCTTCGTACTTGTTCATGCGATTGAACAAAGTAACCATTCTCTCTTCCATTCTAGCTAAAGCAATTACTGCGTCTGATAGCTTATCAAGTTTACCCTCAATACGAGTGAGGCGTTGATTTTCGTCCATAATGCCCCCTTAGTAAGTCTGAGCATATGGCGAAGCAAAACCGCTATATACTGACGCGGGTGCCACGGCTCCTGCTGTGAGGCTTTGACCTCCCATACTTGCATTAGAACCTTGTACAACTCTCCTGTTTGAAATTTCCTTCATGAGACGGTTGATATCTAATGCTTGCTGATCGAGTAGCTGACCGTTCATACGGCTGTATGTGCTTAGAACTAATTGACCACTATCGTCGATAGTACGCTTGAGCATATTACCGTTAGCATCGATTGCGTTAGCGATTAACTTACCTTCACCATCGAATGCTCTGCTCAGTTCTGTCATACGGCCTCGTAGGCCATCGTCTAGATCCGCTACGTCTTCTTCGAGTAGTGCGCGTACCTGTAGGAGACGGTTGTTAAACTCTTGTCTTCCTGCACGTTCTTGATCACTAAGCTCATCAAATCGGCTAGTAAATCCTTCTTCAAGACCAGAAGCCATTCCGAGAAGTCCTGCGTCTATGTCGCCCCCAACTTGTAGGATGGATGCGTCAATTGCTCTTAGGAATTCATCGGCTGTGTTAAACCTTGAGTCAAAGTCAGTAGTCAGAAGGTTAGCATTGAATGAATCAGACTCTAATAACTGTCCTGTAGCATCATCAATTGTGCTGATAACTAGTTCGCCATTAGCGTTAAGCTCACGGAAGATAAAGTCACCATTAGCATCTACGGATGAGCGGATAAGATCTCCATTCTCATCAAATGAGCTTGATAGCGCCATGAACTTCTCTTGCAGATCTGCTCCGATAGAGTCTCCTTGGTTAACCATAACTTTACGCAACCCGTCTAGGTTACCGATTAGGTTAGCTCGTAGTTCGTCAGAGGAGTTCTGGATGCCAGTAAAGGCGTTAGTGATTGTGTCACCAAGCCCCGCTTGCATTCCATTCAACTGAGTTGAGATATCCGCAATGTTTAATGAGGTCTGGCTAATAACTTCGCCGGTGGAGCTTAGTTCAGTAGTAATCAAGTTACCTTGTGAATCTAGGTCTCTACGCAGTTCATTGCCGTTCTGGTCAATCTCACTTCTGATCAAGTTACCTTGTTCATCAAACGATGATTTCAGTGTAGCGAAGTCTTGCGCTAGGCTTGATTGAATGCCCGTGCCAACTTCACCTACTTGAGCAGTGATGTTTCCTAATGTGTCTAGGATATTTTGGTTAGAGTCTGCACTGCCACTTGTAATAGCGGTAAATGCTGAAGCAAGCTGGTCACCAAGACCGGCCTCTACACCATTCAACTGGTTAGACACATCCATGATATCTACGGCGCTTTGACTTAATACTTCGCCATTCGCACCAATAGCTGTGGTAATTAGGTTTCCTTGCTCGTCAATCTCACGAGTAATGGATTCACCATTCGCCCCAATGCTATCTTGTATAAGGTTACCTTGTGCGTCAAAGGCAGAGGATAGTTCTGTGAAGTTGTTTGCTAGTTCTGTAGATAAACCAGATCCAACATTACCTAATGTGACCCCAATGCCATTCAGAGTAGTAGCTAGAGCGGCGTTAGCTGTAGCATTATCTCCTGATAGAGAAGCAAATGCTGAAGTTAGCTGATCACCAAGTCCTACCTGAACACCGTTAAGATCAGTTGCTACTTGTGCGATATCAATCGAAGTCTGGCTTAGAACCTCACCGTTAGCTCCAATCGCTGTAGTGATTAAGTTACCTTGAGCATCTATCTCTCTTGTAATTGTCTCACCGTTCGCGCCGATATCATCACGGATCAAGTTGCCCTGTGCATCGAAGGATGCAGTTAACGTGTCTAAGTTATTACTTAGTTCGCTGGACAGTCCAGAACCTACGTTTCCAATCTGAGTACCTACATTGCCGAGGATACTTACGATATTAGCGTTAGCATCTGCATTACCACTTGCGAGGTCAGTGAATGCTGTACTTAACTGGTCGCCGAGGCCCACTTGCATGTTGTTAAGCTGGCTAGAGATATCTCCGATATTGAGCGAAGTCTCATCAATGAGAGTGTTAGTTGAGTCAAAGCTCTTCGTGATAAGTGTTCCGTTCTCATCCAAGGTACGAGTAATTGTATTGCCATTCTCGTCGATAGAGTCTGCCAAGAAGTTACCTTGTGCATCGAATGCATTGTTAAGAAGATCGAAGTTGCTTGTAAGCTCGGATGTTACACCCGCACCAACATCTCCAATCAATCCATCTGTGATGGTGAATGCATCGAGGATAGACTGTCGGCTTTCTGCCGCTAGTTCAGAGTCTCCGAAGATACCTGTGAACTGCTCCTGCATGTTAGTCTCGAACGTGCTTACGTTGTTGAGTAATGAGTTAAGGTCTAATGTTTGTTGTGCAATACGCTGTCCGTTTGCATCAAACTCAGCGATGAATAGATCACCTTGCTCGGATAGGGCTCGTGTAATTGTTGTACCTTCAGCCGTTACCGTATCAGTAATTAAGTTACCTTGGTCATCGAATGAACTTACTACGCTCTGGTAGTTAGCTTTTACTGTTGCGTCTAACGCGCCAGTATCGGCCTGTAGAATGTCTTGTACAGAAGTTAGGGTATCTACAAAGCTCTGCTTACGTTGTACGCCTTCAGCACTCTGGTCAGTAAACCCGGAAGCAATATCCGTAGCAATAGATCCAAAGTTAGTATCTGACGCACTAGCCGCATCTCCTACGGCTGTTCCTACACCTTGTACATCTGTACCTACTCCTGAGATAGAAGCGGCGATATCACCAAAGTTAGTCTGTGAATCTCCTGCCGCTGATGCGACATCGGATGTTACGTCAGCTACATCACTGGATACTCCAGCTACCTGATCGCCTACACTAGAGAACCCAGCTTCGTTAGCTTGTGCTTGGTTGCCTAGAACCTGTCCCATAGTCTCAAAACCACCTACGACAGTGTTGCCGAGGTCAGTACGAGTTTGGTTGGCTAGGGTAGTGTAATCACCAAAGTCTTGTAGATAGCCATCGAAAGCTGTCTGCATAGTACCTTGATTTTCTTGAATTGCTGTTTGGCCTCTTGCCAAGTCTTGATAGTAAGTAGCCGCGTCGCCGCCGTACTTCTCAATCAATGCAGAAATAGCATCTTGCCCGGTTAGGACATTGCTAGATGTTTCTGTAAGTTGATCCCCTAGAGTAGTGCCTAGGTTATCAATATTTTCGTTAGTGTTAGAGAAGCCTGTATTCGTAGCGTCTAACAGAACAGCGTCATTTGTGTTTACTGTGTCAGTGAGGTTGCTGAACCCAGTATCCATGTTTGTGTTCGTGTTATCGAATTGTGTATTGATGTTGTCTTGGATCTCACCAGTACGAGTATCTATCGCGCCGGTAACTGTGCCTACACCTGTATCAACTGTATTGGTAAGGTTCTCAAAGCCGGTAGCCATGTTGTCATCAGTCTGTGTCAGACGAGTATCAACGCTAGTAGCGAGATCATCTTGCCCGGATAATACGTCGGCAAACCCACCTTCTGTGGTACGCCCAATAAATTCTAGGCTGTTGTCTACATCATCGAAACGACCTTCAGTGGCGTCAGCCATCTCTCCAAGACGGGTAGTGGTATTGTCATACCGATCTTCCGCCTCATCCCCTAGATAGGAAATATCATCTCTAATAGTTTGTTGCCCAGCCGTAAGGTTAGCGTACTGATCGTCGCCTAGACCTGTTTCCGTGACATTGGTTGTTGATCCACCGCCTCCACACATAATTACACCTCTTTTTTATAAATTTGACCGACTTCTTCTAAGCCGCATCTTGTTAATAGTTTTGCGTACCCTGAACCCGCGATACCAGAAACTATTCCCAAACATATTTCATGGGCTCCATGTTTCTTCGCCCATCCCTCGAAATCTAGTAACATCTTGATTATTGGTCTTGCTATTTGTTCTCTGTGGTCTTCTTTAAAAACCACGACTAATTCATTGGCTATCTTCTTCGTCGAGAAGAAATATTCTGTGATATTGCCAAGGAAGAAACCTACTATCTCATCGTCTTTTTCAACGACTCTTAGAAAGAAAGGATTTTGCTTTTCTACGCAATTTACTAGCATGACGTGGCACTTCTTAGGTGACCACTCGCAGTTAGCGTAGATACTGTTTTCTTGGAACCAACGACCTAAATCGTTGATCTGATCGTAATCTTCCATTTTAGGAAGGCGGACTGTGTAGGACATGAATTTACCGGAGGGTTAGCATAGATAGAGTACTGAAATAAAACAACTATCTAAGCAGTATTATACACTAAAAGTAGTGTATTGAGCAACCCATTAATGCACTTATACACTCAAGTTATTGGGGTTTGGGGTGTTCATCCTTAATAGCTTGGATGGTTGCTTTCCACCCTTCGACACCGTTGTGGTAAATATCGTCTAATTGATCCTCGATACTAGGGTACGCTTCTTTTCGCGCTTCTTTGTAAGCATTGGCGGCGTCTATCGCATCAATTTCGGATTGATCCCATCCGATCAAATCGCCTTTAATGGCTACCCCATCTACACAAGTGTAGACGTACTCACTGTCCCATGTTTCTCCTTCAGGAAGTACACCTTCAGCGTAATCATCTCCTGTCATATTGGAAGGGCATGTAGAACCACTAAAAAGCCAACTACCATCACTTACTTTAAATATATGTATCATATTAATTTCCTACTTTGTTTCTAAAGAACACAGTAATAAAGCCACTCCCTGAACCCACATAAGTTCCCGCCGTTTTTCTTATTCTGAGGGTTGTGTTGTTAGCCTTACTAAATTGCCATGCCCCACCCCCGGTTGATTGTTGGTTGCCTACGTCTATCATGGTACCTGTTAAAGTTCCCCTACTGGACATAAAGGCAACTTTATGCGCCGAATACGCAGTGGCGTGGTAGTGGTTATAACCCGCTATGATAAAGAAACTGTTCCCAAATCCACCTTCAGATGGCACATCAATATCAAAATCGTATTGTGTATTGTTAAGCATATTGAAAGACTCAGAGTAGAATGCCGTACCGTTAATATATACAAACTCTTCTCTGGGGTTGTTTGTTTCTAACTTTAACGCGCCGTTTGTAGAATTATTTCTTAATGTAAGCTCTGTTCCATCCAACTGTAGGGATGCAGTTCCTCCTGAAGATGTATCTCTTAGATAGAACTCTGGGGTACTGGCTTCAGAATATATAATTCCGTTGGCACTGAAAGCGCCGTATATTGCTTTAGCCCCTCTGGCCGGTATAGTGAGTGATGCCTGTACCGTGTTTCCATTAGGGGTATTATCTACCGCGGGTAATACAGGTGTTATATCGTCTCCGTTTGGGCCAAGTTGATTTTCTATATAAACAACAAATTGTCCCGCAGTTACATTAGCAGAGACTTTACCTTGAAGGAGTTGAGGTGTCCCGTTGGTATACCCATCAGGTCTAATAATTCTAAACTCATTAAAGTAAAACGAGTTATGGGATTGGTGATCCAAGTGTTCCAGTGTGGTTTCCCACCCATAGTAGTAACTATTATAGAATGCTCCTACTTTTAATCTTTGATACCCGTGGTGGGCACTAGACGGGGCACTTAAACCATTCCAGTAAACCCCTACTTCTCCCAATACTCTTCCATAGTCAACTGTGGCTAATGTTACCCAGTCTCCCGAACTGAAAGAAGGACTACTCTGTGTTGGGCCTTTATCTTTCTTTATAAAACCTTCGATAATTGCATCGCCGCTTACATGTAGAGGTGCTTCAGGAGAACTTTCGTTTATACCTATTCTTGAAGTACCAGCATCTACAAACAAAGCATGGGTGTTGCCGTTTGATTCAACGCGGAAGTCTATGTTTGCGCCTCCTTCGTTAAACACCGCCTCAGTGGTATTAAGTTTCAGAAGCGAAAACCCACCATCGGCGCTTTGTAAATCTATAGACGCACTCGCCGAGCCGACTGCCCGTAAGACAGTAGCGTCAGTATTAGAGTTAGCAACTAAAACAGTTTGTAGAGTTCCAGCGCCACCTGTGCGCTGAATACCCATAGCTAGTTCGCCATTACCACCAGAGCCGTATCCGATAGCGCCAATGTATCCGCCAATCGTACCGTTGTTACCAAAAATTAACTGAGTACCACGCCCATTAGTAGTGTACGGCGCTCTTTTGTTATTTAGCCATATTTTTTGAACACCTGTTTTGTATCCATCAACTCGGAAAGGAATTTCTTCCTCAGTGCCGTTTGGTACTTGTTGATGAAGAGGGTATGACGGAACCCCTCCAACACCAACACGGTTATTACCACCATCAACAAACAACATATTCTGGTTGGTGTCGGACGCAATACGAACATCGTGATCCGCATTGTCTGAATTAATTACTATGCCTCCGGCGCGTGTGAAAGTTAAAATGCTCCCACCAATGTCACTATTTATATCTAAAGTGGTTCCACTGTTGATGTAATCTATTGCAAAAATTGCTGACCCAGCACTGTTTTCAAAGTTAAGAGAAGATTTATTTAGCCCGGAATTACCCGCTCCCATTCTTAATTTGGCAACAGCATCTGTGCCAGTGCCAGCATCAACGGTAAGTGCATCAACTTTGGCTACACCATCCACGTTTATTGATGTATTGAATTGGCCTGTTGTAAAACTACCAGCCGCCGGAGTCGTTCCACCAATGGTTGCGCCATCGATATTACCACCGTCGATGTCGGGGCTATTGAAATCTAAATCTGCAATATCTCTGGCTTTACTCATTGTTTACTCGCTCCAAGGCAATCCAGTTTGTTTAACTGGAGTCATCTGTGCTGTTACCTTTGCGGTTAGCACTTCTTCAATATTTGTTACTTCTTCTTCGCCTAAGCTGTCTTTTACCCAGCCCATTACTACGCTTTCAGTAAGATCGTCGTAGCTAACGAACTCTGATGATGTTGCATCAGGCTCTAGTATAACTTCGCCACCATTTACTGCGTAACCCACGGGGCCAGTATTTACATTATCCACGTCAGGCTCGACTACTTCTCCTGTAGCAGAACACTGCCATTTAACATTTGTGACGCCACCATCTGCGATTACAGATTCAACGTCATTTACTTTCCAATCGATTGTAATCGACATAATTTTCTCCTTAGTTTAAATTAGGCCCACGGAAGTGTGGGCTGTTGTGAAGCTAGTAAGCTATCCAGTGTAGCTTCTAATGTAGCTATTCGATCTACGCCGAACGAATTTTTTGCAAACTGAATTACTTGTGCTTCGGTAAGATCACTAAACTGAATAAAAGATGCACCTTTAGCGGGTACAGGCAAACTAACCACTCTAGTCTGTTGGGCGGATTTATTTGTCTCTGAGTCTGTAGCTGTTGCATTCATAGTTACTGTACTTACAACTGAACTAAAGCCATTCAACTCTTCTGGGTAAGACCAGACCTCATCTACTGTGTATGTATATTTTACTGTCATAATTAATCCTTAACTCATTCCGGGGAAATTACCCCAAACGTGGTTCCAATCGTTACCTATCCCATGAAGAGTTACTTCGACACAGTAGTACAAACTGCCGTTTGAGTTAACTACTTCTAGGTCGTTACCATTCCACGCGAGGCTTGGAACCGGGACACTGCCGAGATTAGAATCAAATACTTGTTGAAGACCTAAGTTACCCGAAATAATGTATCTAGTTATACGGGAGTTAGAAGGGGTGCCGTAAATCCCGTGAATAATAACTTCGCCAGTTGCTTGGGCGGATGAACTCCCCCGAGTAAACAAGGTATATGAACCAGCCCCTCGTTTATTTCCGACGTTATACGCCTTATGACCACTGTCACCAAAAGTGTCTACTTGGTAACCATTGCCAACTAATCCTGCGGGAGTTAACGATGCTGACATTATTTACCCTCCAATTCGTTAATTCTATTTTCTAATTCCATAATCTTTTTATTGGCTTCCTGTAGAGCCGCTACGATTACCGGGGTAATACGCCCGTAATCCATCGACATCATTTCATCACTATCAGGATCGCCTGAGACAGCTTCTGGAACGATGTCCATCATCTCTTGAGCAATGAAGCCGTGGACTGCGTCTGCTTCTGGATCAGCTTTCCAACCGTGAGTGACAGGGTTCATCGCCATCAGCTTGTCTGTGCCGTCAGTGATGGTTTCGATGTCTTTCTTTAAACGACGGTCAGAGGTTGTGTTGTAGACTATCCCTGTGGAAGTACCAACAATAGAACCAACTGGGTTATTGCCAGCATAGAGGAACTGAGTGTAAGTATGACTGCCGCCGTAACCTCCTAGCTTCAAAGTTACGTCTCCACCTGAACCATGTATGGCGTAAACTTGCGCCGTAGGGTATGTAGTGTGACCTGTTGTTCCTACGCAAAAACGACTACCCGTGCCAACTAATACGTTGTTATCACCAGCATCAACCTTGAACGCATTAGCGTTAGATGAAGACTCAACACGGAAGTCTACGTCATAGCTATTTTCATTTACGACAACGGCGTCAGGTTGTAACGTAAGGCGTGTTTCCATTGTTCCCGCATCAAGAACATCAAAACGTAAATATCCTGTTGTTGAACCCGAGCTAGTTTTACCGCCAATAATTTGCGCCCTGTTGACCACTCCGCCAGTGCCATTTACTTCAAAATCTATTTGAGCCTTATGTGAAGAAGAGATGGACGACCCAGTGTTCCGTACTGTTAAACCTGTGTAGTTGAACGCGCCCCCAAATTCAGCTTCAAAGCCGCCCGAAGTTTGAGTTAGAACCCGATCATTGCCACCATCAACAAGAAGACCATGGGACGTAGCATTAGTCTCAACGCGGAAGTCTAGGTCGTTGCCAGAGTTGTTCAAGGCGATTTCAGTAGGGGCTATTTCAAAGCTAGTAACACCGTTTGACCGAATCGTAAAAGTATTCGTGTCGTTGTTATAAAGTAATGCGCCTTTATTAGAAGTTCCGTTGTTATAAAATATTCCAGCAAATTGATCGGTATCCGCTTTCAGTGAAAGATTAGTAGTGCCTCCCGTACTTTCTACGCACAGCGTACCTAAAGCAGAAGTGCCTCCAACATTAACCCGGCCATTACCGCCATCAACAAACAGCGCGTGAGTGTTGTTGTTAGACCCAACGCGGAAGTCCGCCGTCGCCGCCCCCGCTTCGTTAATTATGGTTGAGCCCATACCATTAATTTCAAAAGCATTACCGTGATACCCTGAGACTTTCATCATACCCGCGGAAGTCATATTCGACGTGTGGGCTGAGCTATCAATCTCTAAAGCAAACGTATCATTCGATAGGCTTGTGTCATCTTGAACAACCTTCAAGACGTTATTATAATTGTTGCGAAGTATTACTTGGCCCTCAACGCTTACATCATCGTGGGCGTAAAGTTTTCCAATGTGATGCTCGGAAGTGGGGTCATTTGCAGTATCAAATAGAGTTGTCCCCGATGTTATTGTACTTGCAGTTATACTTCCTGAATCTTGTATATGGGAACCGGAAACTTGTCGCCAAACCGTATCAATAAAGCAGTTAACATAATCCCCGACGTGTAGCCAAACGTAGTAATTGTTTGAGCCATCATCAATGAGTTTGACCGATACAACATCAGAACCAGAGTCATCATCCGTGTTTTCGTACCACCAGTGCCCCTTGGCAGTTCCTGTCCTTTGGGCAAATGTAAAGTGAACATTTACGTTTCTTAGGGTATCCCCTTGGTCATACGCGGCTTTTACAACCCCTGTAATCCCACCATCAGTACTGCTAGAAGATCTAATTCTTCCTAGTAAAAATGATTGAGTACCCGCACTAGAAGATATTGCGTACTGTCTTACCTTTGAAGACGCTTTATCAAGGTGCAACAAACCATCAGTAGTCTTTATGGCTCCTGATAGTGTAGGCGTAGAAGTAGGTACAAAGTTAGTACCGTCATAAGCTAGAAGATCATTCGTACTTACCCCACCTGTATTAACGTCAGTCATGTCAGTCAGCGACTGGTTAGACAGAACAAAGGTACCGTAAGTTACAACTTCTAAGATATCACCTGTAGCCGCGCCAGAAGCTAACTGAATGCTAGTTCCTGAAGTCGCAGTGAAATCTACACCGTTAACGAGACGGATACCTGACAAGAATACGTCAAGGAACCCGGCATCGTAGCCAAGTGCATTACTGTTATCATCCGCACCACTGAACGTAGTTTGGTTGTTTGTAGCTGTATACTTGTAACGCTCAGATGTACCGTTGACCGCTGAACCGGCTGATTGCCATCCAGAAGATCCATAGACCTTCATGATCTGTGCAGTTGTATCAAAGTACAACGTACCTATAACGAGAGATCCACCGTCATTGTCTGTAGTTGGTGCGCTAGACTTAGCTCCAAGGAATCTATCGTCGAATAGATCATAAGAAGCGGCGGATGAAGCGGCACTGTTGGCGGCATTAGTTTCGCTGGTAGAAGCGGCGGAGGCGGAGTTTGCACTCGCCGTTGCACTGTTTGCACTATTGGTAGCCGATGTTGCGGCCGCTACTGCGGATCCGTGGATCGCGTCTACATAGCTTTTTCTAGCTAGATCATCTGCGTTGACAGGATCTGCTGATGTCGTAATTTTGTTAGTGCCAATGCTGATGTTGCCTGTCATTGTGCCACCAGCGGTAGCTAGTCGCGTATCACGCTGGGCGTCAGTGTAGGCTTTAGTAGAAGCGTCTTGGGCATTTGTAGGATCTGTTACGCCAGTAACTTTGTTAGAGCCCATAGCAATAGTACCCGACATGGTGCCACCAGTTAGGTTAAGTTTAAGAGCGTCCTTAGTATCTACATAACTCTTAGTAGCCGCATCTTGAGCCGCTGTAGGATTACCCACGCCCGTGAGCTTATTCGTACTCATTGCGATTGCGCCCGTCATAGTGCCACCGGCTTTCGGTAGCTTAGTCGCAATCTCGGCTGAAATTGTTGCACTGAAGTTTGGATCGTCGCCTAACGCATCTGCAAGCTCATTTAATGTGTCGAGTGCGCCCGGGGCTGAATCTACAAGGTTTGCTACCTCAGTATCTACATAACCTTTAGTAGCCGCGTCTGAATTAGCTGTTGGAGTTGGTAAACCAGTTACTTTTGCACCGCCTGACATAGTCAGGTTACCTGTCATACCGTCACCGGCCTTAGTAACTTTTAGTGCGTCGTTTGTATCAACGTAATTCTTAGTAGCCGCATCTTGTGCATTAGTAGGATCAACAACATTAGTAAGTGCTGTGTTAGTAAAGTTTGCAGTACCATTAACAACCACATCGTTAAACGTAGAAGTTCCAGAACTGGCTGTGATATTACCTGTAACGTCGCCCGTTACATCTCCAGTGATATCTCCAGTTACGTTGCCTGTAACATTACCTGTGACGTTACCAGTTACATTGCCCGATAAAGAGCCTGTAATGCCGCCAGAGGACGTTAGAGTAGTAAAGGCACCAGAAGCCTCAGTTGTGCTTCCTATAGCCGTACCGTCGATTGTACCGCCGTTAATGTCTACTGTTGCAAGCGTTGCTTGGCCTGATGTTGAAACTGTTGTGAATGCACCACTAGAAGCAGAAGAACTACCTATAGTAGTCCCGTCGATAGCACCACTGTTGATGTCTACCTTGCTGATGTTAACTTCGCCTGATCCTGCTGGAGTAAGGTCGATGTTTCCATTTGAGTTAGTGCTAGTGATCGCATTACCGTTAATATTGATATTGTCGATCTGTGCTTCTGTTACTGCGCTGTTGGTACCTAAAGTAACACCATCTACTGTACCGCCATTAATGTCGGCTGTAGTTACTGCGCCCAGATTAGATACTGTAGCACCAGATAGGTTAACTGTACCTGTAGCTGTAAGCCCAGCAAAACTACCAGACGCGGGTGTACCCGCACCAACTGTAGTGCCGTCTACGCTACCGCCATCGATATCTGCGGTATCCGCTTCAAGAGCGTCAATCTTAGCAGTTCCATCGATGTACAGATTACGCCACTCAGACCCGGTAGCACCGAGATCATAAGTAGAGTCTGCTGAAGGAATAAGGTGAGAAGCTACGTCTGCTGTAACTGTTACAGTGTCAGAGGCCGCATTACCAATTGTAGTATTGCCGTTAACCGTGAGGTTACCGGACATGATTGTGGTACCAGTAATACCTACGCTACCACCTACTGTAAGAGTAGTAGTTACGCCCAGTGAAGCTAGAGTACTTAGGCCTGTTACTCCTAGAGTACCGCCTACTGTTGTATTACCTGTAACAGCAAGAGCGCCGCCAACATCAGTATTACCTGTGCTGGACATAGTCTCTGCGTTGATGTCATCGATGTAACCAACACCATCAACATAAATGTCTTTAAACTGGAGTGTAGAAGTACCGATATCTACGGTGTTTGTGACCTTCGGTGCAATAATACCTGTGCCAAAACTAGCGGCAACTAGTGTTACCCAGTTAGCGTTGTTCGTCGTGTTGTATAAACATAGGTGTGTATAGCCGGTGGAGGCGTTGATCCACAACGAGCCGGGAGCGTAGCCCTCAGTGTTATCATTGGTTGCTGTTGGGTCGGACGTGGCAGTCGTGTTGTTACGTCCGCCAACACCACCGTGAACCACAGGAAGATAACCAGATACGGAGGTAGTAAGCGGTATCTTGGGTGCATTCCCTGTTGAGCCATCGTGTGAGTGTCCTGTTGATGAGTTAAAAGCGGCTAGAATCTGGTTAAATTCTGCATTAAGTGGCGGTGCAGTAATATTAGCACCGTTGATAATGTCCGCGACTGATTGTCTAGTATATCCCGCCATTAACGTCTCCCTGCGATGCTAAATTCAAAAACAATACCTTGGATGCTGTATGGGTTGAAATTTCCCAAGGTAACAAAGGTAAGCTGGCATGCGTACCCTGAGCCTTGTAGGCTCGTTGTAATGATGGGCTTTTCTGTGCCCCCGTAGTTAATATTTGTACCACCATAATTAATATTTTTCCCTTTATATCGTACTGGTGCGCCCGACGATTCTTGTGAATAGGAACTAGGCTTTGCTGTATTGGGATCTTCCCAATCGTAAGTAACCGCCATGTTCAGAGTGAGAGGGCCTTCTGCACGAATAAATGTATTGGCTTTACGCATGGTCTTTTTGACCTCGGTGTCGCCGTAATCAAAAAACGGGGTTGCGTATACGGCTAGGATATCTTCACCGTCGAACTGGGTAGTCTTCTCTTGTTGGTAGACTTTCCCGTTGTAGTCCCCGTGTAAAATAAGTTCGCTGGATCCTACATAAGCTGAGTCACAACAACTCGCCCGGATACCAACTATTTCACCAAACTCCCATCCTAGTCGTTGGTCTGCTGACCTAAGACCGCCGATAATACCGAAGCTGTCTTGAGTGAATATATCGTCATCTCCAACAAAGTATCTCAATTGAGACTTACTTCGTATGACTACTCCGTTAAGTGTTTCTAGATCGTAATCCTGCGGTAGTGCGGTAAGCAATTGCTGTATTGGTTTAGAGATAGTCTCTAGCTCAACGTCACCAATTCTACTTGTACCAGCTACCGGTCGTAATCCATCAGGTGCTAGAAAGACAAGATCACCCCCTAACTCCAACACCGAATCTCTTGCAATACAACCTACGTTGGTTGTGATCTGGTCTAGAACAAACCCGGCTGTTACGTCGGGGGAAACTTTCTTAATACCGTTAGTACCAAAAATAAATAAGTCACCACGGAAGGGTTTAAACTGTACTACGTCGAAACCAATTGCTAACTGTCCAGCGCCAGCGGCGGCAGTGAACGTAAGAGGATCTAGTGGAGCCGAGTAGGCGATTGTAGCTTGAGCTACTCTGTCGCCACCAAAGAACAAATGGTTCTCAAAGGCGTCTACTAGTTCAGGTCGTGCTAAGGCGCTTGCTCCGCCGGGACTTGATGCACCCCCTGAGTTATTGGGGCTAATTGCTTTCCAGTTAATTCCGTCAAAAATGACGGCGTTATTAACACCATCTACAAAACAAATCTTGTTACCATCACCAAAGTTAAAGCTAATATGACGTAGTTTCTTAACCTCTCGAACCCCGTCTTTAAACTTATGTACAATTCCGGTGTTGTATTCTGCCCATGCCGCGAAAGCTACATATCGATAGAACTTGTACTCGTTCGTATCTACCTCGATTATGTCACCAACTGTAGCACCAGAAGAAAGCGTTACGCTAGTAGCATCGTGGCTGTATCCAGAAAGTGTGGTAGTTGTACCGTTTCTTGTCTGCTTAACAATCGTGTTAGACGTATTGTTGTTAGCCAGTGTTCTAGAGTTTGAGTCCGCTCCAGAGAAAACAGTTTGTCCTGCTGTCGCTGTGTAAGTAAACTTCTTAACCTTTCTAGATACGATAACAATATCGGAATCTAGGTTGTCATCTTTATGGATAGATACGGATAGAATCTTACCTTCGGAATTAGCTGGATCTACTTCTTGATGGTTAGCGTTTGGATTATAAGGAGTAAAACCTTCTATCCTACGGTATCCACCAAATAGACTAACTTCGTAGTTAACCAATCGAGTTGCGGCACCGGGGCTATTTTCACTCAAATCAAGATGATTTTCGTTACTGTTAAGACCCCCGCCACAAATGACTTTATAGGACTGTACGCGATCTGCCATATTAGAGACCTATATATTCAGGGCTCATTTTAGAATTTCTAGAAACCCGTGTGTCGTAAACTCGCTCGTATTTGTTAATGAAAATACCCTGCATGTTTTTAATGCCTTGCTGGAAAACCTGTATAGATACGCCAGCGGCTTCTGGGTTATCCCGGAACATGTACATGTAGTATAAAGCCCCGTCGATAATCACATTATCATATGAATTTGGTATTCTGGTTTGATCAGAGAAATTAGTTAAGCCTACGTTATTCATGTAGTATTTAAACTGGATGTTGTATTGCTTGTCCGGTGAGGGGCTTACAATGTATCCGTTACCGTGAGACGGCGCTACAAACTCCGGGCATCTAATACCGATTACCCCAGCGTTATCATCATCACTCTTGTACTTTTTGTAATAAACATCACGATCCATGAACTCTAGCATCTTGTGTTCGACACCTAGAGATTCATTCTTCTGGATCTGAAAACTATTCCAATCAACAACTTTAAAATACTCAGGCCAAGAATACTCTTCCTGACCTACTAATAAAACTTGTGTGTGTTGAGCGGCGTTAAAGGGCCACTCGTATTCAGCTTGGTTAATCTGACCAATAGCATCTACAATAGCATCCTTAGCAAGGGTTTGCACACCTCGCGTGTTGGAGAAGTCTGCCTCAGATATTTCTACTTCGTTAATCTTACGAAGCAGTTTGTTAGTGAGGTCAAGATAAGTAGATGGCATTGGTCAAATTACTCTAAATTTATATAAAAAAGGGGCAACCCTCCTAAGAAGGCTACCCCTTACTCAGTTACGCTAAGTTGTAATGAGCAGTCATTAGACCTTCAGGACGAAGGATCTTACGACCATACAACTGCATACCACGAACGATATCAGCGAATGAACCTGTATCACGGTAGCTTTCAGTCTTAGCCAACTGCTGTGCAGTAGCTACGCAAGACTGGTGTCCAGCTACAACTACACCAAAGTTCTCTTCTGAACCGACTGATGCAGAAGTTCCTGCGCCTGTTCCGAAGTATGGCAAGTTGTTAGACTTGTACACTTTAAAGCCACGGATAAGACCGTTACCAACACGACCATTGCGAAGCTCTTCGCCACCGCCAAAGTCAGAGTTGATGAACTTAGAGTCTTCGTCCATTAGCAACTCATAGAACACTGGATCTGCAACGAACCAACGATCTGCTGAGTCCACGTTAGCTTCATCCATTTTACGAGCCATTCTGTTAAGAACTGCTAGAGGGCTAGTGATACCACCAGCACCGCCACCAGCGGCTAGAGGGATTGAAGTTAAAGCGTGAGTATCCGCATCTGCTGAACCACCAAGATCAGAACCACCGAAATCAGTGATGTCTAACTTGTTAGCAAGCAACAGTTCATCAGCACCAGCGGCTGAATCAGCCTTAGTACCGTTAGCGGCTGTACGAGCAATCCAGTTACCACCACTCTTCTCAAAACCAGATAAGTAACCTAATACTTCTTGGTCATAAGTGTCGCGTAGTTTGAATGCGGCGCGGTCAGTCGCTAAGTCCATGAAATTAACATGGCTGTGTGCGGCTTCGATATCGTCGATCTTGAACATGTAGTAGTTCGCCTGATCGATGATCAGTGAGAAATCAGCATCGCTAAGATCCTGCGCCGCAACTGCTGTGCCACGGGCATAATCAGAAACTGTGATTTCTGGTTCTTTGATTATCTTGACGCTATCGCCATAAGAAGCGATCTCACCCATATAATCAGTGTTTGTGATGTCCTCCACCACGGATGTATTCCTAAAAGATTTTTGAACCTTTTGTGAATAAATTACAGGACTAAAATTACCATTAGGTAGGTTGGTATAGCCCGAAGCCTTTTGAAAAGCCATAATGCATCTCCTATAGATGTTAAGTTAAATTAGCACTAAAATTTTGTGGCGTAGCCACTAGTGCCTGAACGAAACAGAAGGGAATACTTCATTAAGGGCTAAGTTCTTTCGGGTGTCTTCGAGAGAAGGGCCAAAGATACTTAGGTAACTTTAGAGTGTTCTTCTGAAATTTAAGGGAAGGATGAGGTAGGAAAGTATGTATAACTAAAGTTAGACTTCAGAAATACATAGTTTTCGGCTCGGTTTGTTAAGGTTGTTATACCACAATTACTAAGTAATTAGCAAGGGGTTTAACGCGCTCCACCAGTTACATCATATTCAAACAGCCCTTTACTGATTGATTCCATGATTTTAGCTTCGTTCTTTTCGTACTCAGCCGAACTCATGTTCTGTACCTGACTTTCTGTGAACATGGACTTACCGCTAGTTGGTGCGGCTACTCCACTTCTTCCAATGGCCTGAGCGGCGGCACTGGAGTTCTTAGTTCTTACTCTTCGGATACCTTTGTCGGACTTGTAGAGATCAATTGCTCTAGCCGCCGCCTTGGCATCTTGGTTGTTACGATAGAGGGAATCCTGAATATACTTAGGTTGTTCAGCTACCCAATCGTGAAATTGTTTCTGACCCCGTATCTTAGCGAAATCCGGGTGCAACTTGTTTAGTTCCATCATAGCTTTCTCAGCTTTGACGCTATCCTGTTGCTTCTTGATATCTTGGATTTCTACCTTTGCTTCGTCATAGACTTCTTTAATTCGCTTCTGGGCGATGGTGTCAATGATCTTAGCAACATCTGGGTACTTGTTAGACCACGCTTCGACTTCTTCTTCGGACTTAGGGAATTTAATCTGTCCGCGTGTCGCATCGTTAAGTTGCGCTTGCATCTGACTAATCTCTTGATCACGTTGCGCCATCTGCTGTTGCATATGACGGCGAAGGTCACCGTAGCGTTTCTTAAAACTTTCCTCGTCAGCATTTGCGGGGGGTGGTGGGGGTGTTGCGTTTGTTGTAGGTGCCGCTTGCACCTCTTCTGTCACCTGATCGGTTTCATCCCGATAGGCATTTCTGTACTTAGCCATATAGTCTCCGTTGGGGGCCGTTAAAGTAGACTAGCCGAAGCTAGTGGTTTATGCGGGTAGCCCGTGCCGCAAATTACCTTTTCATCACAGCGATCTTTACGCTGGGACGATAAGTATTTTTGCCGTCTGAAGAGTCTTCTTCCTCTTCGACTTCCATTGTTTCTTCTTCTATTTCTGATTTTGCTTCTTCGATTACGTTACCTTCTTCGGTCTCGTACTCTTCTTCAGTTTCGTAATCTTCATACTCGCAGTCGCAGTCTTCTTCACCACAACACTCATAGTCTTCATCTGCGTAGTGATACCCTCTACCATCACAGTGTTCACAGCCTTCGCCATCACACTCAGGACAAGGAACCTTATCTGCTTCTTCGTCATCGATCTCTTGGATCTGACCCTCAGCGTACATAGCCATCAAGCCAAACTTAGCTTCGTCGCGTAGCGACATAAAAGTCTTCAAACCATGATAGCGAACAACGTCCGCTGGAACGACGTACTCACCGTCGCTTAAAACTGCTGGAATATCATCACGGACATTCATCTCGTTAGATCCCGGAGGAATTGGGTTTCCTGACACATCATCCATGCCAACCATCATACCGCCACACTCTGGGCACATCGGATCTCCGCATCCCCCTAGCATCATATCTTCTTCGTAATTATGCATTATTTGGCTCCCTCCAGAGCTTGATCACGCAGTGTCTGGAACCTTCGCAACTCTGCAATTGCGCCCTGTACTTCCAGTATCTTTTCGTGTTCTTTTGTATTTTCTAAAAAATTACGCATCGTCTCGATACGAGTATCTACATAGTCTTGTAATAACGGGTACTTCTCTATGTCATTGACTAGAGGTAATATTTTCTTCGCTAAGACTTTTTCCATTACTGCGGCTGACCTTCAGGTGGTGCTGGGGGTGGGTTACCACCGTTTGCTCCTCCACCTTCTCCCGTAAATCCGGGAGCGCCGGGTTCTGGTGCATTACCGGGAGCTATGTTCCCGCCACCATTACCGGTTGGGTCTTCGGGACTAGGTGCCCCTTGTTGCTGTTGTTGGGGTGGTTGCTGTGGCATCAACGCCGCTACCGCCGCCATCATCTCAGCTTGGATCGCCGCTTCTCTTGGATCGTTAAGAACCTTGTCCTCATCCAGATCCATACTCGCGGCAAGCTCTCGTAGTATGTAATCATACTTAACAAATGGAGCCATGCTGGGGTTTCCTGTCATCTGCATAAACTGCAACAGACGCTGGGAACGTACCTCGTTTCGCATTAGGCTTTCTGTACCTTTGGCTACTACATCGAGATCCCCTCTAATAGATTTATCGAAATTAAACTGCATGTTGAAGCTAAACAAAGATCGGCCGAGAGGTGCCAATAAGTAATCATCAACATTGCGTACAACGGCCTTAATGTTCTGTGCCGCCGCGCCCATAAGCATAGACATACCAGATGCTGTT
>Ga0208298_1000380_pt1 | contig 19523 bp, 18 predicted proteins | sample 14BtaG_FD_184088 | JGI IMG/M metagenome (GOLD analysis project Ga0208298, IMG submission 184088) | Marine viral communities from the Subarctic Pacific Ocean - 14B_ETSP_OMZ_AT15311_CsCl metaG (SPAdes) (version 2) | ecosystem: Environmental > Aquatic > Marine > Oceanic | place: Pacific Ocean... | reverse complement strand
CAGGACTAGGAAAGATAGCTTCTTTCTGTTCGGCTCACCTTGAGAAGGTTTATAACGCCCGAGGCCAAATAAACAGTTACAAGCCGACAACACTAAAGGATTATCGTTGATTTTACAGACATTAGATATAAAAGACAACTGCAAAGGCATCTTTCACAGAGGTGCTTTTCTATTTGAGGGCGTAGAAGAAACGGCAAACCGCTATTTTCTTGCTTGGAAACACTCACCCATGCTTGAGGACGAGAACTTTCGCTATCTCTTCCTTTCCCTGAAGGACGACGACCTCTCGACCTACTCAATCGACCCTGAGCTGTACGAAGAGTACAAAAAGAAGATGCTGGCCCAAGGTAAAGCCGCCGCGACAGCAAAAATAGACCTAACAGAAGAGTGTTTCTTTGATTTGCTTCCCGAACACCAACTAACCAAGTGGTTCAAGATGAGAGAGCAGGCACTACACTCTCTCCACAAGGCAACCAAGCGCGAGGACGATTATGACATCCTTCACAAGGCACATGTCCTGACGGCTGAGATTGGACGCCAAGACCTGATGTTCGAAGGCAAGAAAGGCAGAGTTCAATACAACATCTTTGGCTCGGCAACAGGAAGACTAACCACCAAGAAGGGTTCAGTACCCATTATGACCCTAAAGAAGGAAGAGAGGTATAAAATAACCCCTCAGAACGATGCTTTCGTGGAGCTAGACCTAAACGCGGCAGAAGTAAGAACGCTAATGGCTCTATCAGGTCGAGAACAGCCACAGGAGGACATTCACGCATGGGTGACAGAGAATGTGTTCAATGGAGAGATAGAGCGCTCAAAAGCGAAGGTAGAGTTGTTTGCGTGGTTGTATAATCCTTCGAGTTCCGAAAGTCGATTTGACGAATTTTTTTCGCGGCAAATTTTTCGAGATTTTTTTGCGGCAGAGGACCAGGTGCTTACAACGCCATTTGGCAGAAGACTTGCCGTGGACGAAAGAAAAGCACAAAACTACTTGCTTCAATCGACGACTTCTGATATAGTTATACAAAACGCATACAAGATTATGAAGATGCTAAAGGGCAAAAAAAGCCAAATAGCGTTTACACTGCACGATTCGATTATTATTGACATGTGCAAAAAAGATGCTATAATGTTAAAAGAGATAAAAGAGCAATTCGAGGAAACACCTTGGGGCCCTTTTATGAGTACTTGCAAGATCGGCAAAACATTCGGCGATCTAAAGGATTTAGCAATTTGAAGACAATATTGGGTATAGGAACGGCAGGCAGTAATGTTGTAAGACAGCTTGGCGAGTACAAAACGTATAAACCGTATACGATATGCACCGAGAACCAAAAAACAACGAAATACCACTTCAATCTACCCGAACTCGACGGCCCTGAAGAGTACGAATCAATGGATATGAAGAAGCTAGAGAAATGGCTGGGAACAATCGAAAAAAGTTGCACCGTATTTCTTTGCGGAGCATCTGATTCATCGGGCATCACTTTACGTGCACTTCACTCTCTACACAAAAGAGGTGTGAAAATGGATATTGTATACTTTATGCCTGAAACAGAGGTACTTTCTGAGATGAAAATTCTCGCCGAAAGAGCTACGATGGGCATTTTGCAAAATTATGCCCGAAGTGGCTTGTTTGGTAAGATATGCCTTGTATCTAATGTTGAGCTGGAAAAGGTCGCAGGTTCAACAAACGTGTTCGACTACTATGACCAAATAAACCGTGTATTTACAAGTAGTTACTACATGATGGACGTTTTTCGGAACACGAAACCTGTGACTTCAACCTTTTCCAGGCCGAAGCCGAGTTGTAGAGTGACCACTATCGCCTTGGGATCATTAGACAATCAAGAAAAGCTACTTTTTCCTTTCAAACAGGAGGTAGAAGTGGTATACTATTTTGGTATCAACGAAGAAAAACTTAGAACGGAAGAAAACTTGTTTAGAACAATCACAAACAAAGTAAAAGCAAGAATCACAGAAGAAACAAAGGTCTCATTCGGGATCTATCCAACACAATATGAGGATGACTACATTTACGTAGAATACTTTTCTCCAAAAATTCAACAAATAGTTGTTGACACAGACAACAAAATCTGATATTATATAAACAGTTGGTCAGGAGATTTGCTGACCTGCTATAGCCAAACGTGCAAAAAAAACAACATACCATAGGAGGTAATAACAATGGCACTTAATTTAGACGCTATGAAAGCGAAACTCGATAAACTTAACGGAAAGGGAGACGGAAAGAAAAACTTCTGGCGCCCAGAGGACGGAGAAAGCAATATCCGTATCGTTTCCACGAAGGACGGCGACCCGTTCAAGGAAAAGTTTTTTCACTACGGTGTTGGTGGTCAATCTTTTCTCTGCCCAAAGCGCAACTTTGGGGATGACTGCCCAACCTGCAACTTCGCCAACAAGCTTTGGAACGAAGGTACAGAGGACAGTAAAAAGCAAGCAAAGGAGATGTTTGCAAAGCAACGTTTCTTTTCCCCGGTATTGGTCCGCGGCGAAGAAGCAGAAGGCATTCGAGTTTGGGGATACGGAAAGATGGCTTATGAAAAGCTTCTTACAATCGTCCTTGACCCTGACTATGGTGATATCACAGACCCTGAGAACGGTAACGACCTGAAGTTGATGTACGGCAAGCTGCCTGGTGCAAGTTTCCCCCGCACCGACATTCGACCTCGGCCTCGAAAGACTGCTCTCTGTGATGATGCTGTTGGTGGAGATGACCGATGCGCAGAGCTTTTGGAAACCATTCCAAACTTTGATGAAATCTTTGAGCGTAAGACAACTGAAGAAGTTCAGTCTATTATGGACCAGTTCCTTTCGGGTGACACTGGAAACTCAGAGGTAGAGAAGTTTGGTGGCAACACCGCAACTACCACGTCTTCGGACTCGGTGGAGAATGCATTCAACGACCTGTTGAGTCAATAAGATTACAGCGCAGGAGGGCCCGGCTTACAGGGGCCCTTTGTATAATAATGAGGGAGTTACGAAGCTAACCATAGGCCACTGATTTCTAATGATGAATGATTGGATCCCAAGATACCATTGAAAGGATAAAACATTATGAATACAAACACAATAAAGCTCAATTTGAGCAAAAATTCAACAGTGGCTAAAATACCACTAAACAACAAGGGGGTTATGCAATATATTTTTTGCATTGATGCCCTCAACCCCGGAGATCTATCGAAAATTCCGAAGAGCAAATCTCAACCGAGAGATTTGGATGTAAACTCTCCAAAGATTGTCGCGATTAGACATTCTTTGCGTGAAAAGCAAGGACTTTCTGTGAAAAGCGGAGGGATGGAAATAACTATCGATCCATCTTCTTTCGAATACAACGAAAAGGAAGGGTGGGTAAAATTTACTTGTTCAACCTTGTTTAGCGGCACATGGGATGGTCAGCATACCACTGCAGCAATTTTGCAAGAAATCTCAGACATCTTGCAAGGAGTGTCTAAGATAGGTTTTCAGTTCCAGTCCTGTAGAATGGTTCTGACGGAGGACTCGTTCTTTAAAGATTTGAACGAGAGAAGAGAGGTTGCAACGGCGATTAATGCTCGAACGCCTCAAGAAATCCGTTCCGAGCATAACGTTAGAGGAGATTTTGATAACTTGAAAACCAATTTGGTTAAAGCCGCTGGGAACATCGGTTTCAAGCAGCATGAGAAATATTCTCAAACACTTGAGGTGATACCAGCTAACTCTAGCATCACCGAGGTCACAGCGCTTTTGGCTCAGTATCTTGGACTCAACTCATATGACGGACAGGATCCTGAATACGCGAACAAGGCTAGAAGAAAGGGCGCAAGAATTGTAACTGATTTTTGGCCCGCCAAAGGAGCGCACCGAGAAGTTGCAAACCAACTTGTCAGCATTGCTGACACAACTTTGGAGATTTGTGATTATGTTCAATCCTCTTGGGCTACTATTCCTGGTTTTGATTCTAAGCGGGTATTGAGAAAGCATTCGAAGGCGAGGTTCACCAAGCCTGTGAATATGAAGGATTCTGAAAGGTATATTTATCACAGATTCACGATGCCACCACTGACTGAGGTAGATGGCAACATCACCGAGATGCTACAGGTCAAAAGCGCAATTTTGGAAGATTTTCTCCCTGTTGTTTTACGTGCCATACTTAACTGCGTAGTCAAGGTTGATAATGGCTATTGCGAAAATGGAGGGCCCTTGTTTTCCCTTAATATTGCCCTCTCGGAGGTCAAGAAATTTTGGGACTTTGCGAAAGCAGACGTATTGGGGGAGTTTGAGCAAATTTTCCAAAAAGAATTTGCAGCCGCAAACTACAGAACCTTCATTATTGTGGAGAATCAAGCGATCTGGAATAAAATCAATCAAAAGGTATCTGACCTTTATACCAAGTATCAGCTTTTTTCTGTGAAGACTGCAATGGAGGCGATTGAAATAGCAAATGGCTAAGGTTTCCAAACTAAAAAAGGGTGCTTTAGATATTGCCTCTATCCGAGGCATTATCAATAAGAAAGCTGGTAGAGAGGTTGCTCATTCACTTCAGGACAACAACCCAACAGAAGTGAATGAGTGGATTCCTACTGGTTCGAAATGGCTCGATGCCATTATTTGCAAGGGCAGACACGCTGGTATTCCTGTGGGTAAAATCTCAGAGATTGCTGGCCTTCCTGGTACTGGTAAGTCATTTTTGGCTGCCCAGATTGCTGGGAACGCTCAAAAGATGGGTATTGATGTGGTATACTTTGATTCAGAGTCTGCCATTGATCCTTCTTTTATGGAGCGAGCAGGTTGCGACTTAGACAGGCTTATGTATGTCCAAGCAGCGTCTGTTGAGTTTGTCCTGGAAACCATCGAAGAACTGCTAGCTACTGGTAACAAGTGGCTTTTCATTTGGGATTCTTTGGCTCTTACTCCCTCGATTTCTGATATTGATGGCGACTTCAATCCTCAGTCCTCGATGGCGGTAAAGCCTAGAATCCTAGCCAAGGGAATGTCCAAACTAACTATCCCTATCGCTGATGCGAACGCTACCTTCCTAGTCCTCAATCAATTGAAGACTAACCTGGGAGCAAGAACACCAGCGCAGGCTATGACTGAACCATACACGACCCCAGGTGGAAAAGCTATGATTTATGCTTATTCGCTCCGTGTGTGGCTCACCGCAAGAAAAGCCAAAGCTAGTTTCATCGTTGATGACAATGGTTTCCGCATTGGATCTGAAGTAAAGGTAAAGCTGGAGAAGTCTCGTTTCGGGACCCACGGCCGAACCTGCAACTTCAAGATCCTGTGGGGAGATGATGCCGTTGGTGTCCAAGATGAAGAAAGTTGGTTCGATGCAATCCAAATCTCTGAAAGACTTGAACAGTCTGGTGCATGGTTTACGCTAATCCACAATGATGGGTCTAAGGAAAAGTTCCAGCGCAAACAGTGGGTCACTAAGCTTGAGAGTGAAAAATTCAGAGAAAGTGTCTTGACTATTATTGAAGAAGATGTTATTATGAAGTTCAAGAATAGAGAAGGCAACGCAGGCGACTTCTACGATCCGGATGAAACTCCGGCCGAAGATTAGCCACTACACAGCCCGCCTCTTCTGGCGGGCTTTTTTTATGGAGAAGAAGATGAATAGAGTAATGATTGTAGACGCATATAACCAGTTTATTAGAGGTTATATCGTAGACCCAAGTAAGAACCCCAATGGCGACCCTATCGGCGGCATCCGGACGTTTATCAACATCACAAACAAGCTGACTAGAGAGATCAAGCCAGACTTGGTAGTATTAGTATGGGACGGTAAGGGAGGCTCCCAAAAGCGGAGAGCAATGAACAAATCTTACAAGGGAGGCCGTAAGCCACCACGCACCAACTGGGGACAAGTGGGCATGAGTCCAGAGGAACTAACAGATAATAAAGTGTGGCAGCAAATGAGAGTGATTGAGTATTTCAATAACACTCCGATGATCCAGTTCATGGAGCCCCACGTAGAGGCAGACGACGTTATTTCTTACATAAAGAATACTCCTATGTTTGCAGAGTGGCAGAAGGTCATTGTCTCAGCAGATAAAGATTTTATTCAGTTATTAGATGATAAGACAATCCTGCACAGACCTATCCAGAAAGAGTATCTAAATAAGAACAGTGTAGTAGAGAAATTCAACATCCACCCCACGAATTTCGCTCTCGCAAGGGCTATCGTCGGGGACTCCTCAGACAACCTACCAGGAGTGCCTAGAGTGGGCCTGCCGACAGTAGCAAAGAAATTTCCTTTCCTAAAAGAGGAGAAGACGCACTACTTAGAGAGCATTCTGGCTGAATGCAGTAAGCCGGAAAATAATCAAAAAGTGTATACAAACATTTTAGAATCAAAGGAGTTAATAGAAAACAATTATGATATTATGCAATTATCCTCACCAATGTTGTCAATTCAAGCCAAACAAGGGATCGACGATACGTTTGAGCAATATAGCCCCCACTACAATCAAACGGAAATGAGAAAACTAATGATCCAAGACGGAGTTCTCACCGTAAGCACCCAAGACCTAGACCAGAGATTTAACAATATTATCTCTTCCTTTTCTCGGTAAAACCTGTTATACTGTATAAGTAACAAAGGATAAACATGGAACAAGATACAAGCTTCTCCAAATTTGGTAAGTCTTTTCAGGAAGACCTATGCCACATGATTTTGAACGACCGTCCATTTGCGGATCAAATGTTCGAAGTCTTAGACATTAACTTTTTGGAACTAAAGCATTTGAGAGTGTTTATCCAAAAGATACAGGATTACAGAAAAAGATATGGCGTACATCCGACCTCTAAAATTATGCTATCCATCATCCGAACAGGACTAGATGGTGAGCCAGAGTCAGTAAAGACTAGAATCAGGGATTATTACGCAAGAGTTCTGGCCAGCGGTACCGAGCCTGATTCAGTTGAGTACATCAAGGACACTTCCCTCGACTTCTGCAAGAAACAGAAGCTAAAAGGCGCTTTGATAAAGTCGGTTGAACTAATTAAGTCGTCTTCCTTTGACGAGGTGTCGAAAGTTATCGACGACGCTCTCAAGTTGGGATCAGACAACACGATGGGTTATGACTATCTTGCAGACTTCGAAGCGAGATTTGTAAAGAAAGCAAGAGACCCAGTAACAACAGGATGGGCAGATATTGATGACATTTCTAAGGGAGGTCTTGGTAAAGGGGAGCTTGGCGTTGTTGTGGCTCCTACTGGTGCAGGCAAATCAATGGTCCTCGTACATCTTGGGGCGCAGGCAGTTAAGGCCGGCAAAAATGTATTACACTACACACTGGAACTTGGTGACACTATTGTTGCTGGTCGTTATGACGCTGCTATTACTGGCGTTGAACTGAAAAACCTAGCAGTTTTCAAAGAGAAGATTTATGATGAGATAAAAGATGTCCAGGGTCGTCTTATCGTCAAAGAATACCCAACCAGAAGCGCTAGTATCCAAACAATCAAAAATCACCTTGAGAAGCTAAAACGCCGAGATTTCGTCCCAGACATGATCATCGTGGACTACGGAGACCTAATCAAGCCAGAAAATAGCCGAAAAGATGAGAAAAGACACCAACTCGAAACTATTTATGAAGAGTTGAGAGGATTGGCTCAAATTTGCGAGTGTCCACTCTGGACAGCATCACAAACAAACAGATCTGGTCTGAATGCCGAAGTGATTACCATGGAATCGATTTCGGAGGCATTCAACAAATGCTTTGTAGCAGATTTTATCTTTACTGTTTCTAGAACGGTAGAGGACAAGAACAATAACACTGGTCGTATCTTTGTAGCAAAGAACAGAAACGGCCCGGATGGACTCGTGTATCCTTTGTTCATGGATACCGCTAGTGTGACCATCAAAGTCCTGTCTCAGACAGGTGAAACAGTAAATGATATAATTCAAAAATCTTCAAAGGACAGGTTAGATGCTTTGAAGGAAAAATACCAAGTATTCAAGAAAGAAGGAGGAAAGAAATAAATGGAATTATCGAATCAAATATTATCAGAAATAACAGTGCACATGAAGTACGCAAGGTACCTGGAGAGTGAACAGAGGAGAGAGACGTGGGATGAACTAGTAACGCGAAATATGAACATGCATCTAAAGAAGTTTCCAGAACTGAAACTTCAAATCATCAAGGCCTACAAGATGGTCTTCGATAGAAAAGTACTCCCATCAATGAGGTCTATGCAGTTTGGCGGAAAACCAATCGAAGTGGCTCCAAACCGCATCTTTAACTGCGCTTTCATGCCTACAGACGACTGGCGATGCTTCGGTGAAGCCATGTTTTTGCTTCTCGGAGGAACAGGCGTCGGGTATTCTGTACAAAAGCACCACGTAGAGAAACTACCAGAGATTACCAAGCCAAACATGAACAGAACACGTCGCTTCCTAGTCAATGACTCGATTGAGGGCTGGGCAGACGCAGTGAAAGCACTTGTTCGGTCTTACTTTCAGGGTGGCTCACACCTTCGATTTGATTTCACGGACATTCGACCAAAGGGAGCGGCACTAATCACTTCAGGCGGTAAAGCTCCAGGCCCACAACCTCTCAAAGAATGCTTGGTCAAGTTAGAGGGTATTCTCTCAAACCGTGAAAACGGTGAGAAGCTTTCTACAATCGAAGTGCACGACATGATTTGCCACATCGCAGACGCAGTTCTTGCAGGCGGTATCAGAAGAGCAGCACTCATTTCTCTATTCTCAGCAGATGACGAAGACATGATTGCAGCCAAAACAGGAAACTGGTGGGAAACCAATCCACAACGAGGTAGAGCCAACAACTCTGTTGTATTATTACGCCACAAGATAGATAAAGATTACTTTATGAACCTTTGGGACAGAGTAAAGGCTTCTGGCGCTGGAGAGCCTGGTTTTTATTTTTCAAATGATAAAGACTGGGGAACCAACCCTTGTTGTGAGATTGGTTTACGTCCATACCAATTCTGCAACCTTACAGAAGTAAATGTTTCTAACGTGGAGGACCAAGCAGACCTCAATGAAAGAGTGAGAGCAGCAACGTTCATTGGAACATTACAGGCCAGCTATACAGATTTTCACTATCTTCGCGACATTTGGCGCAGAACCACAGAAAAAGACGCACTTATTGGTGTATCTATGACTGGTATCGCTTCTGGAGCTGTTCTGGAGCTTGATATGAAGGAAGCAGCCAATGGAGTAAAGAAAGAGAACGCAAGAGTAGCGGAGCTTATTGGCATCAAGCCGGCAGCTAGAACAACTTGTGTGAAACCTGCAGGGACCACTAGCCTGACACTTGGAACCTCTTCGGGTATTCACGCATGGCATAACGACTATTACATCCGTCGTATCCGTGTAGGTAAAAACGAACCTATCTATACGCACCTGCTGAATAACCACCCAGAGTTGGTAGAGGACGAATATTTCAGCCCTCACACTACTGCAGTCATCTCTATTCCTCAGAAGGCTCCAGAAGGGTCAATCATGAGAACAGAATCAGCACTGCAACTACTCAAGAGAGTAAAATTTGTGACAGACGAGTGGGTAAAGCCAGGATTCCGCAAGGGACAGAACACCCACAACATCTCAGCAACTGTATCAATAAAAGATGCGGAATGGGTTGACGTAGGCGAGTGGATGTGGGATAATAGAGCTAGCTATAACGGTTTATCGGTTCTCCCCTACAACGGCGGAACCTATACTCAGGCACCATTCGAAGATTGCTCAAAGGAGACTTATGAAGCTATGATGGCCTCACTTACTAACATCGACCTCACTCAGGTTTCTGAGGACGAGGATAATACCAACCTAGCAGGTGAAGTTGCCTGTGCTGGCGGAGCATGCGAAATAAAATTCGTATAAAACTACTTGACAAGTACGACAAAATGTACTATTATTATAATGCAACTCAACAATAAAGGAGAAATTATGAGTTCTAACAACGACAAATTGCTAACCAAAGAGGAACACCTCTCAAACTACATCAAGACCTTCGTGGCCATTGAGGACGCTATGGAACCTTTCAAGGAGCAGCGCTCAGACCTGAGAGAGTCATATAACGAGAACGGATGGTTGTCGAAAGAAGAGATGAGATTGGCTGTGAAGGCTTACCGTCTCTACAAATCTGAGACAGACATGGAGGTCTTGACTGATTACGTAAACAAGTGCCAACGCTCTATGGGGAGAATTTTAGCATGAGCGGTGTACCATTCCAGCTCAAGCCAGTAAATAGGCACCTCCTGGTGGTGCCTCATGTCGTAAAGAATGAGACAGCCACTGGAGTACTGCTTCCTGACGATTTCAAGCCGGAGGAAGACAGGTACATTGAAGCAACTGTGATTGATGTTGCATCTGATTGTAGCCCTCAGTTCAAGTACCTCAAGCTTGGGAACATCGACAACAAGAAGATTATTGTTGATAGAACCATGATTGAGGAAGTGAAGCTGAAAGATAAAACCCACCACATGATCCTAGAAAACTATGTGGTGGGAGTGTATAGGAGGCCGGATGAGGGTTGAACTCTTTGACGACAAGATAGGTGCGGTTGAGTACGTTTCACATATGGGTTCAGATTTGTCGGTTGTCAATGCAGCAAGGGTATCTTTCGGATCGGAAAAAGAAGAAGTAGATGAGAAGGATATCAAACTTATCAACTACCTTATGGATCATAACCATAGTTCTCCTTTTGAGCACTGTGCTATCACATTTAGGTTTACAGTACCTCTCTTTATACGTAGTCAGCACCATAGACACCGTACTTGGGCATATAATGAGATCTCTCGACGCTATACGTCTGTAGATATCAACTTTTATGAACCTAAAGAGTTTAGACAGCAGCACAAGAGTAACAGGCAGGCCAGCACTGACGACTTGATAAACCCAATTGTAGAGTACAACAGGTCTGGCCTGCCTATTTCTGCAGGCGCCTCAGCCTTAGTGAAAGCGCATCATCAAGAGTGTATGAAACTATTTGATCAGATGCTGAAGTCTGGAGTTTGTAGGGAGCAAGCAAGAGGTGTTCTGCCTCAAAACTTGTATACTCAGTATTATGGAACCGTCAATCTGCACAACTTGCTCAAGTTTGTATCTCTTCGGTCTCACGCAGGGGCACAGTGGGAAATCCAGCAGGTCGCAGAGGCATGCCTGGAGATTGCAGAGGACTTGTTTCCGCACTCGGTACAATCCTTTATCAAAAGTAAAATGGAGAAGTAATGAAATACATACCTTTTCTGCTGGTTTTAGCGGCATGCGCTGATACTGTACCACAGCAAGGCGATACAAATGACTTACGTGTAGGTCTATCTGTTGACCTTTTGTCTCCGGACGTGCAAATCATAGAAATCCCAGACATCACAGTTGATGTCTACGTTGACCCTTGTGCCGACGTCCAGAACATAGACGAGGACTATTGTGAATGCTTTCCTCGCTGTTGTCAGCAGCAGACTTGGTATTGCCCACCAGTTGGAACTGAAATCTTGGCAAAGGATGCTATCTTGGACATCTGCGGAGAAGACCATGTTCCTTGTGATAGAAACCTGGACGACACTTGCCCACCAGCAGAGATTATCTATGAGAGCAGTTGCAACCACGCCTTTGACTGCCCACCAGGCATCAACGAGGACTTTACGATGTACTACGACTGCGATGCAGCAGGTGTATCGGGACGTCAAGAGGTAAGGTGCGACAAAGGCAGGCTTTATTATGGGGAATGTATAACTTGCATTGTTTCTGATGAGATTTGCGACGGAATAGACAACGACTGTGACGATGAGGTAGATGAGAACCAACTAAATGAGTGTGGAGAGTGTGGACCTTTACTGCAAGACATTTGCGACGGCATAGATAATGATTGCGACGGAGACATCGATGAAGAGCTTATTCAGGAATGCGTGACTGACTGCGAGAGAGGCATCGAAGTTTGCGTTGAAGGTCGCTGGATAGGTTGTACCGCTCGCCGTCCATCAATCGAAGCATGCGACGGCCAAGACAACGACTGCGATGTTCTCGTGGATGAGGGTCTAGAGTGTGAGTGTCCTCCTGAAATAATCGGCGCCCTGCTTCCTTGTATGGAGCCACCATTATCTTGCGGCATGGGCTTTAAGACTTGCGAGTGTACTAACGATGACTGCTCCATCACAAAGTATTCGGATTGCCTTGCTCTGTGTGCGTGGTTGCCTGAAGATCTGGTGCCTGCAGACGAGCCAGAAGTTTGCGATGCTCTTTTAGGCATCCCAGTCAACCCAGAGGTTTGTAACAACTTTGACGAAGATTGCGATGACCTTGTCGACGAGAGTCTGACGAAGTCTTGCTACTCTGGACCAGAAGGTACTGGCGGAGTGGGAGTGTGCGCACTTGGAGAGATGGTATGTAAGGAAGGTCAATGGTTCGGAGAACTGTCGAATGGAGACCTACTTATTGACTTTTGTGCTGGCGAGGTTGTGCCAAGTAGAGAGATCTGCGACGGCGCAGACAATGACTGTGATGGCACCACAGACTTCGGAGAAGCCATTCCAGACACAGACATACTCTTCATTTTAGATTGGTCGGGATCAATGGAGTACAGCATCAACGCTACGCAGGCAGCAATGAACAGGTTTGCTAGCCAGTTTGCTGCAGAACAAAAACTAAAGTGGGCCCTCATAACTGGCCCTAGGGTTTTTCCAGTAGAAGGCATACATCCAAACCAACAAACTGAGTGGCTGAGGAGAGAGACAGATATCGCAAGCTTTGCTGATTTTATGTCGGCATTCTCTTCCGCCGGCACCTTTGGCCCTGGAACAACAAGCGAGATGTTGAGAGATGCGCTGTATATATCAGTGAGTACGATTTCAGCAAGCCTTCCTTATGACATTTCGTCGGCGTCATGGGCTAGCAGGTTCCACCGCATAGACTCTATGCCTGTGTTATATGACTTCAAGATAAACTGGAGATCAGAAGCGGATAGGATCATAATCGTTTTTACGGACGAAGAGGATCAGTCTTATCTGGACCCAACCTTGGAGCCAGAGCCTCTGATTGATGCTCTCTCGGCATCCCCAAACACAAAGCTCTATGTCTTTACTAAATCTTATTACCAGAACAGATGGGTAAGATACACATCACCAACCGACGGGGACACATTTATACTTACATCTAACGCAGACCAGATGTATAATGACTTGATGTCTATTCTTGATGAGATTTGCCTACCAGATGATGCGACTACACAGAGAACAACACTGGGTGGCACAGGGTACCAACGAGCGCGCTTGGGATCCAGATACGATTTCGAGATAGGAATATGTTATTAGACAAGATAGTGATAGGCAACACGGTGGAGTCCATATTCTACGCGATAAAGAATGACTCTTTTCTAATATACACTCGCAAACGTCCACCCTTGTTTTACCGAGAGCTTTCGATTCCAATACTCGGCTGCAAAAGAGAACCTGAAGCACTATCTAAATTGCTGTTGCCCTATTCTCTATTGGGAAAGGTTCTGCAATTTGAAAATACGGAAAGTATAAGAATAATAGGTAATAAAATAAAAATCTTCTCCCAGAATGATGCTCACGAATATGAATTTGAAACATGCGAGATTTTTGATTCAACGGGTCTGACTCACGAGAACCCCATAGTAACACCGAATCCTCCCGTATATCACGTCATCGATGATTTTGAACTTAAGAATTTAGGCAGGTCAGTCAAAACGATTCCTTCAATGAAACAAGAAGACTCATTTGTGTCGAGCTTGCACTTCTACACATCCGGCCGTGTTGACGGAGCTAGCTTTATAACTGATTGTGTTTCAGATTCGCACCTAACAATGATGCAATTGCAAGAATTCGACTATTCAGACAGTATCATTAAATTCGTTGTAGAACGTTACCTGCGGACGTCAGGAGTGAATGGTACAGTCGCCGGAATGAATAAAAATGGCACAACAAAATATAGAAGACCGCTGGTTACGCATTCAAAGAGGCTAGTCTTTGAATGCGACAAGAATATCTACAAGGACACTCCAGAGTTGAGATTTATAAACCCTACGTTGACGGAGATCATCAATGAATAATCCCCCGAAAGGAAAACACATGGCTGGGATAATACCTTTGTCTGGCAGAGAAGATGTATTAGGTTTTCCTTGGCCGGATTACATGACTCCAATCGGAGAAGGTTATCTCGCAGTAGAAAGAGCAGTGACCGAAACCGCGTTGGCCGGCTGCGACAGTATTTGGATAGTTTGCAACGATGATGTAGCACCACTTCTCAAGAAGAGGTTGGGCGACTACGTGCTGGACCCCATCTTGTTTGAGAATTGGAATTTTGTAAAAAAGAAGACAGATTATGAGAAGTATATACCAATATATTACACCCCGATATCCCAAAAAGATAGAGACAGAAGAGACTCGCTAGGTTGGTCAGTGCTACATGGAGCGATTACAGCATTCGTAATATCGAGTAAAATGAGTTCTTGGGTAGTTCCATCAAAATATTTTGTGTCATTTCCGAGTGGTATTTATAGCCCGTATCCTCTCGTCAAATGCAGGGCTAGGATAAGAGGAGGTGAGTCCTTCTATGTGACGCACAAGGGAGAAACGGTAAAGGACGGCCACCCACTAGCATTCACCTTTTTTCCAGAAGACTGGAACAAATACAAGTGGCATATAAAGAGAAGTTGCACCCGAGGAGATAAAAGTTTACCGGCCCAGGAGCGGTGGTCAAGCCGTAATTTTTCACTTGACAAAATCTTCGGATTAGATATAATAGATATACAAGATACATTTGAAGTACCGGAGTTTTACACTCTTGATAGTTGGGGATCACTCCAGGAATGCTTCAGGTCGGACAGTAAGATATATAATCCGTCCAAGAAATTTATAAAGCCATATCACTTTAAGAGAGGATTACAAGAAGATGAATAACATAGAAGAAACTTACGAGTTAGTACCAACACTGGTCAAGGAGCATGCCGGCCTGCCGGACCTATATAAAGACTTGACAAATGACCAGGAAAGGTTTATAATGGAGATGTTCCAAATTGATAGAGAAGTGGTGAAAGCCACATTGCTAGAAACAGTAGAAGAAATGAAAGAATTAGTGAATGACATCTAAGAAATCAAACATCCCATTCGTAGGATTACACGCACACTCAGTTGCGGGCTCTCCATTTGACGCCCTTGGTTATCCACCAGAGCACATGGACTTTGCCTATGAAAACGGTATGGATGCACTAGCCCTTACCGACCACGGAAACATGAATGGTTTGGCCTGGCAGGTTCTGCACGCTAAGAAGATGAAGAAGGCGGGCAAAGAGTTCAAGCCAATCTTTGGTTGTGAAGCTTACTTCATCCCATCCGTTGCGAAGTGGAAAGAAGAGTATGAAGAAATCAAGGCTGCTTCCAAGAAGAAGTCTGACTATGAGGCCGACAACTCTGGAACTACGGTAGAAGATGAGGGCTCTTCCAAGAAGCGCATCAAGTCTGTGCTCAACAGAAGACGACATCTTATCTTGCTGGCTATGAACCAGACAGGTTTGCAGAACATCTTCAAGATGATTTCTAAGTCTTATACCAGTGATAACTTTTATCGCTATCCTCGTGTCGATTACGCTATGCTCAAGAAACACAACGAAGGTGTTATCGCAGCATCAGCTTGTCTTGGTGGCGTCTATGCTGGAAACTACTGGGAGAACCGAGACACTGGCCCCGACGCTATCTTGGGAGCAATGCGACAAACAACACAGAAGATGCAATCTATCTTTGGTGACCGGTGGTATGGTGAGTTGCAGTGGAATAACGTCCCGGAACAACACGACCTCAACCAATACATTATCCAGATGCACCAGGAGTTTGGCATTGACCTTATCTCAACCGCTGATTCACACTATTACAATGCTGACGTTTGGAAAGACCGAGAGCTTTACAAGCGATTAGGTTGGTTAGGTAAGGGTAAGCCAGACTACTTATCAGACGAACTTCCTGTTTCAGTCGAGGAGATTGGTTATGAACTGTATCCAAAGAACGGCGACCAGATGTTCGAATCTTACAAGAAATACTCGGAAGAGTGCGGAGTAAAGTATGATGACAAATTGGTTCTCGACTCAATCACCAGAACACACCAGATTGCGCATGAGAGGATTGAGGCATTCTTACCAGACAACGAGGTTCGGCTTCCGAACTTCGTCGTACCAGAGGGCTCGACAGCTGGACAAACTTTGGCTGCCCTCTGTGTTGAGGGTCTTCGGTCCCTTGACCTCCATACAAACCAGGAGTATGTGGATCGCCTCAAGCATGAGGTTAGCGTCATCGAAGAAAGAGGTTTCTCCAAGTATTTCTTGACGATGAAATCTATCGCTGACGTCGCAGTAGAGAAGCAACTGGTTGGTGCAGGTCGAGGTTCTGCCGCTGGGTCGCTGGTTGCGTACGTTCTAAACATTACACAAGTAGATCCTATCAAGTATGGTCTTCAGTTCGAAAGGTTCTTAACCAAGGGCGGCGCAGGCTACCCAGACATTGACTATGATGTGTCTGACCCAATGGTTCTCAAAGAGATTCTGATTGACCAGTGGGGTGACAACTCTGTTGTGCCAATTACCAACTGGAACACGCTTCAGTTGCGGTCACTCATCAAAGACATCTCAAAGTTCTACGGTATTGACTTCCAGGAAGCGAACAACGTAACTAGCAAGATGGTTTATGAGGCGACCCCTCGGGCCAAGGCCAAGCATGGTATTACATCTGGTGTGTATGCTCCCACATTTGAGGAGCTGGTTGAATACTCGGAGTCCCTACAGGGCTTTCTAGAGAAGTATCCACACATCAGAACTCACATTGAGAAACTATACGGACAGACACGTTCGGCTTCACGCCATGCTGGTGGTGTTGTTGTGGGTGAGAACCTAGATCAGTGGATGCCGCTTATCAACTCAGGAGGAGTTCGACAAACACCTTGGTCCGAGGGTATGAATGTAAGACACCTTGAGCCCATGGGCTTTATCAAGTTTGATATCTTGGGTCTTGCTTCTCTTCGCATGTTGGAGGGCGCAATCGAGCGTATCCTCAAGCGTCATCACGGAATGGAGAACCCTACGTTTGCGGACATCAAGGACTTTTACGACAAGAACCTGCATCCAGAGAAGATTGACCTGGATGATAGAGAAGTTTGGGAGAACATCTTCCACAAGGGTAAGTGGGCAGGCATATTCCAGTTCACAGAGACTGGTGCTCAATCGTTCTGTAAGAATGCTAGACCAGATAACATCATTGACTTGTCGGCTATCACTTCTATCTATCGACCAGGCCCACTCGGCGCGGGAGTAGATAGAAAGTACATTGGAGCAAAGTCAAACCCAGAAGATGTGGAGTACGTCAACAAGCATGTGCGAGAAGTAACGGAAGAAACATACGGCTTCCTTATTTTTCAGGAGCAGATTGCTATGCTGGCTCACAAGCTGGGCAAGGACCTATCCCTGGATGAAGGTAATAAGCTCAGAAAACTACTTACTAAGAAGGGTACTGGCGAAGTCCAGGCTCAGAAAGACAAGATCTTTGATAAATTCAAGCGCGGATGCTTGGAGAAAGGAATGAAAGATTATGAAGCTAGAGAATTATGGGAAACATTTGAGTACTTTTCAGGTTATGGTTTTAACAAATCTCATGCCGTCTCCTATTGCGTGCTCTCTTATCAGTGTGCTTATCTTCTTAACTACTATCCATCAGAATGGCTAGCAGCCTTTTTGGATAAGGAGCCGGAGACAAGAAAAGAAAGAGCAATCGCAACAGCCAAGTCACTTGGTTACAATGTAGAACAGCTCAACGTGAATACGTCAGGAGTAGGCTGGGAAATCAGCGATGATGGAAAGACTTTGATTCAGCCCCTGTCCTCTATCAAGGGCCTGGGTATCAAAGCGATTGAGCAAATCATCGAACACAGACCATTCAATACTATTGAGGAGTTCTTGTTCCACCCGAAGATTACTTACTCTAAACTAAACAAGAAGTCTATCTCGGCTCTGTGTCTTTCTCAGGCACTTAATACATTGCAAGACGACAGGTTCTCCGGTATGCAGCACTTCTATGCTGCTGTCGCAGAGGATAGGCCTCGGAAAGAAAAGAACCTTATTGAGAACATTGCAACGTACGAACCAGAGGGGGACTTCTCGGAGGAAGAGAAGCTAGAGTATCTGGTAAACTTGACTGGCGTTTTCCCAATCAATGCAGTGGTCACACCAAGGGTAAGACAAAAGCTGAACGAACTTTATGTTCCCCCTATCTCAGAGTTCGACCCTGAGTTGGGCGTGACTTGGTTTATTCCTCGGCAGTGCACACTAAAGAAATCAAAGAACGGCAAGAACTTTTACGTAGTAAAGGTGATTGACGACAACAACGAGATGACAACTATTCGATGCTGGGGTGTTGACCCCACCAAGGATATTGTCCAAATCAACCGGCCCTATATGGCCAGACTAAACTATAATCAACAGTGGGGATTTTCCACATTCAGTATGAGAAAGATGTTCAAGCTATTAGCATAAAGGAGAAAACAATGGCATCATTAGACAATAGTAGAGTAAGAGTGTTCCGCACCAGGCCCGATGCGAAACTACCAGTTAGGGCACATAGAACAGACGCTGGGATGGACTTTTTCTTTAATCCCATCGAAGGGGCAGCCGTAAGAATCCAGCCAGGCCAGAGCGTCTTATTGGAGACTGGAGTGAAGATGGAGGTACCCTCAGATTGCATGCTGCAAATCATGAACAAGTCGGGTGTGGCTAGTAAGTTACATCTCATCACAGGTGCTTGTGTCGTGGACGAGGGATACACAGGAGAAATCTTCGTGAACCTTCACAACATCGGAAAGGATGTAGAATTTATCGAGCCAGGACAGAAGGTTGCACAAGGTGTATTTGTTAGGATTGAGAAGCCTGCATTGAAGGTCATAGAAGAAGATAACATCTACGGAAAAGAAACGACCAGGGGCGACGGTGCACTTGGCTCAACAGGGGACAAGTAATGGGAAGCTTTGCAAGGAAAATAAAACGAAAGCAATTCGTCCAGGCTAGAAAGCAGTTCATGAAAGATTTCAAATCTTCTATGGCCAACTTCAAGAAGCAGGTAAAATGCAGTACTTGTGATAGGCCGCCGGCAAAGGATGAAAATATTGATGATTGGCACGTAAATAAGTACTCAGAAAACATTGACTTGGTATGCACATCATGCTATAATAAAGAAGAAAGTGAGGAAATTAGTGAAGAAATTCAAGACAGCCCTGAGCTTTGATGATGTACTATTAATACCTCAGAGATCAGACATAGAATCAAGGTCGGAGGTTGATACTTCTTCTGTGATTGGCGAACATAAATTTAGATTGCCTATAATCTCTTCGCCTATGGATACTGTAACTGGAGAGGACATGGCTTTTGCTATGGGGGAGGCCGGCGGATTCGGTATTGTGCATCGATACAACACCGTGAAAGACCAGTCTTCCTTAATAAGAAGGGCAGCCACTGGTCGCGACTATAAGGTGGGAGCCGCCATAGGGGTCAGTG